>Ga0208749_1000405_pt1 | contig 10631 bp, 9 predicted proteins | sample Knorr_S15_td_DCM_FD_185601 | JGI IMG/M metagenome (GOLD analysis project Ga0208749, IMG submission 185601) | Marine microbial communities from Southern Atlantic Ocean transect - Knorr_S15_td_DCM_ad_63m_LV_B (SPAdes) (version 2) | ecosystem: Environmental > Aquatic > Marine > Oceanic | place... | reverse complement strand
ATGAGTATATGCAGTTTTTGGATTATTTGGCACCTGTCTTTTACCTGCTGCACCTCTTAGTTGAACACAGTTCTCATAAACTTGCCTTAAACCTGAAGCTCCAACTGGCTCACCATTAGCTATACAACCGCCATCGGTATTTACTGGGAACTTTCCATCAATATTTGTATCACCATCTTGAAGCATTTTCTCTTGATCGCCATCTTTACAAAAACCATTTTCAGCCATATGCATAATCTCAGCTCCCGACTCAGTATCTTGAAGTTGAGCTAGGTCAATATCTTCATGACCTATACCCGCCATCTCAAAAGTTGCTTTTGCTGCTCCTACAGTTGGGCTAGGGCCCCTTTCAATTTCGAGAGAAGGGCTAAAAACTTCAAAAGATCCAAGAGGTCTAGATCTAAATGCTGCACCTTTAAGGTATAACGGTTTAGTAGTGAATTTGCTTGCAATATCAGCTTTGCATAATATTAAAGCAACAGCACCTTCCGCAGGTGAACAAAACATAAATTTCGTTAGAGGATCAGAAACCATCATACCATTCAATATATCTTCTTTTGAAACAGGATCTCTTCTCCATGCATTAGGATTTAATGAACCATTATTGAATGCTTTTTCTGCAACTAAAGCTAATGCATCAGAAGTAATTCCATAATCATGCATATATCTTTGTATTTTCATTCCAAAGAATTGTGTAGTAAGCATAAGACCTGTTTCGCCATACCATTTTTGAAGTCCGGCAGCTTCCGGATCTGCATTAAATGCACCTCGAGGGTGTTTATCAAAACCTACTGCCATTCCAATATCAAATTGACCAGATTTAATTGTTGTGTAGGCAGATAATAATGCTGAACCACCAGTCGCGCAGCCGTTTGAAACATTCATAAATGGGACTCCAGTAAGCCCAAGCTCACTTACCATTGTATCAGCGCTTCCAGCAGCAGATGAGCCACCATAAGCAAACTCTATGTCTTTCCATTCTATTTCTGCATCTGATAATGCTTCCTTAGCTGCGTGAACACCCTGCTGAAGACCTGATACACCATCAGTTCTTCCAAATGGATGAATTCCTATTCCAACTATTGCTACATCTGTCATAATATTTCTCCTATGAGTTTACAGAAGGTTTAAAAGCAAAAATTAATAATTCTTCGCCTTCTTCATTTTTAACGAATGGCTCTATTGTAAGTTCCATTTCCATACCAATCTCCAATTCCTTGGGATCAATTCCTACTAATCTCGATTCTACCATAATTTCACCTGGTAATTCAATATAACCAACAGCATAAGGCTTAAAATCCTCAGGCGCAACTTGTTCAATATATGGTGTTTTAGGAAGAAACCTTTGTACTGTCCAAGTCCAAAGCTTTCCTTTATTTGATAATTCAACTTTTTCATGTTGATTGGAATTCTTAGCAGGAAAAAAATATCTTCCTGTTTCAGTATCTTTACTACCAATTAACTTCGGTGAATCTGAAGGCCAAGTGAATAAATTATCTGCTATGGGTTTTTGTGTAGACATATCTCTCTCCAAATTTAATTTATTGCTCTTTCAAAACCTTTCCAATAAGGTTTTCTCAATTCTTTTTTTAATATTTTACCAGATGGATTTCTAGGTAACTCTTCAATAAAATCTACAGATTTTGGTGTTTTAAAGCCAGCAATTTTTTGCCTAGTAAAATTAATTATATCTTCCTCCGATGTTTCGCAGTTATCTTTTAAAACTACCAAAGCTTTAACAGCTTCTCCCCATTGTTTATCAGGAACTCCAATAACCGCAACATCTGAAACCATTTCGTGGCTAAATATAGCGCTTTCTACTTCCGCGGGATAAACATTCTCACCGCCTGATACAATCATATCTTTTACTCTATCATGTACATAAATATAGCCATCTTCATCCACAAAACCTGCATCACCAGTATAAAGCCATCCTGATTTAAGAGTCTTCTTCGTTTCTTCTGGTAAATTCCAGTAACCAACCATATTTGAAGTTGTTCGAACAATTATTTCACCCACTTCCTTTGTATTAACTTCTTTACCTTCTTCATCAACAATTTTTATTTCGCAATGCGGCAATGCTTTTCCTGCTGACTTCATTCTTTCATTACCTTCAATTGAATGGTCCTCAGGCGGAAGATATGTTACGGATCCAGTTGTTTCTGTCATGCCATATAATTGAATAAACCCACATTGGAAAACCTCAATAGCTTCTTTTAATAAGTCTAAGGGAATAGGAGATGCTCCATATGATATAAATTTAATTGTTGAGTAGTTTGTTTCTCTTGATAATGGATTATCAAGTATCATTTTCATCATTGCAGGAACCATAAAGATTTTAGTGATACCATAATCATTGATAGCATTTAAAACTGCTGTTGGTTCGAACTCTTTCAAAACAACATTTGTTGCTGATGCATATAAACCGCCAATTCCTGATCCAGCTCCACCAATATGGAATGTTGGTGCAGTAACTAATTGAACTTCATCTTCTGTCCATTCGCTCCATTCTAATCCTTCCTGTGGTTCCGGATTCCTTGATGAATAGAAATTATCATGTGTTAATTGAACGCCTTTTGGATTACCTGTTGTGCCAGAGGTATACATTTGAATCGCAACATCTTTTAATTGAGGCTTTCTGTCGCATATTGAGTCGCTTTGTTTATCTCTCCAATCTTCATATGTTGGCCAATCTTTATTTTTACCTGACATACAAATCACTTTCTCTATACTAGGAACATCTTTTAAAATTTTTTCTATCAAACCAAAAAAATCTTCACCTACAAATAAAATTTTAGCACTTGAGTCATTAAGAATATAAGCAACTTCTGGAGGTGCTAACCGCCAATTTATACCAACTATTACTGAGTTTGATTTTGCGCAACCCATAACAAGTTCATAAAATCTATCAGAATTCTTATCCATGTAGGCAACACGATCTTGTTCAACAACATTTTCTAAAACTAGACCATTAGCTACTTTTTCTGAATTAATATCGAACTCTTTATATGTCACTACTCTATCTTCAAAAACAAAAGCTTTTTTTTCTGGACATCTATCTCCATGAACTCTTGCTATATCAGATAAATGGACAATTTCTGAAAAATATGTCAATCATTCCTCCCAGTAAATATTTATGTCTATTACAAAATACTATGACAAACTAATCAAGTATGTTTTATAATAAATATGTAATTTTTTGATTTTTTTATTTGGAGAAAAAAATGGATTTGAGTTTTAAGCCTGAACATGAAGCTTTTAGACAGGAGGTCAGAGACTTTCTTGATGAGGAGTTAACTGACGAACTGAGAGAAGCGGGTAAACTTACAGCAAGTGTATTTAGTGAAGTAGAATATTCATCAAAATGGCATAAAATTTTATACAATAAAGGTTGGATAGGTTCTCGCTGGCCAGAAGAATATGGTGGCACAGGATGGGACGACATGCAAAGGTATATATTTAGTAGTGAATGTGCCTCAGCGGGGGCGCCATCACCAACTGCTATGGGTTTGCATATGGTTGGTCCTGTACTAATGAAATACGGAACACAAAAACAAAAAGATTTTTACTTACCAAGAATTTTATCTGGGGATGATTTTTGGTGCCAAGGTTATTCTGAGCCAGGATCAGGTTCTGATCTAGCATCACTTCAATGCAAAGCTGTGAGAGAAGGCGATCATTATATAGTTAATGGTACTAAAATTTGGACAACACATGCTCAATACGCAAATAGAATCTTTTGTCTTGTTAGAACTGATAATACTGGCAAACCTCAACAAGGTATAACTTTCTTATTAATTGATATGGATACACCAGGAATTGAAATAAAACCAATTATTACAATGGCTGGAGATCACGAGGTTAATCAAACTTTCTTTGACGATGTTAAGGTCCCAGTTGAAAATATTGTGGGAGAAGAGAATGATGGTTGGACTGTTGCTAAATATTTATTGGAGTTTGAAAGGGGTGGCGCCTATGCAGCTGGTTTAAAAGCTCAAATAAATAAAATAAGAAAGATTGCTACTATTGAAAAATCTGATACTGGAGAAAGTTTAATTGATGACAAAAATTTCTTAAAATCTTTAAATGAGGCTGAAATAGAAGTTCAAGCAGTTTTAATGACTGAACATAGAATTATGTCAGATATTGCAGAAAGAGGTCATCCGGGTCCTGCTTCATCTATTTTAAAATCCAGAGGATCCGAGCTTAAACAACATTTAGATGGCTTAACAGTATCTGCATTAGGTTATTACACTAGCCCTCAGCAAAATGAAGCTAGAATACCAGGTTCAAATTTTGATGTTATTGGACCAGATTATTCTATTACAGCGTTTCCAGCTTATTTAAACAATAGGGCATCTACCATTTATGGTGGATCTAATGAAATCCAAAGAAATATCATGGCTAAATTTGTCTTAGGTCTCTAATTCTCATATGGAATTTGATGAATTAAAAAGTTTTTTAGGAGACAGATTTACAACCTCGAAAGCTATTCGTATAGAGCATAGCCATGATGAGTCTTGGCATTTACCAAAAAACATTCCTGATGCAATTACTTATCCTGAAACCTCAGAGGAGGTTTCCAAAATAATAAAATTTGCCTATCAAAATGATATACCGGTTATTCCATTTGGGACAGGTACTGCTTTAGAGGGCCATATACATGCCTTAAAAGGAGGCATCACTATTAACTCGAGTAAAATGAATCAGATTATTGAATTAAATAATTCAGATATGGATTGTAGAGTTCAAGCTGGTGTTACAAGAAAAGAATTAAATGATTATTTAAGAGATACTGGATTATTTTTCCCTGTTGATCCAGGAGCTAATGCATCGATCGGTGGTATGTGCGCTACACGAGCATCAGGAACAACCACCGTTAAATATGGCACTATAAGAGAACAAGTAATGGGCCTCGAGGTAGTGATGCCTGATGGTAAAATAATTAAAACAGGAACTAGAGCAAGAAAATCTGCAGCTGGATATGATTTAAGTCATCTAATGCTTGGTTCAGAAGGAACATTAGGTTTTATAACAGAAATAAATTTAAAGCTTCATGGTAGACCTGAAGCAGTTTCTGCTGGTGTTTGTACATTTAAAAATTTGAAAGGTGCAATTGATACGGTAATTGAGTCAATTCAAATAGGTTTGCCATTATCTAGGATAGAGTTATTAGATGAAGTTCAGATTAAAGCTATTAATAAATATAAAAAAACTTCTCATGAAATTGGCCCAACATTATTTGTTGAAATTCAGGGAATGCCGTTAAGTGTTAAAGAGCAGTCTGAAATATTTAGAGATATTGCTAAGGCAAATAATATTTTAAAATTTCAATGGTCAGACAGAAGTGAAGAAATTGAAGTTTTATGGAGCGCTAGGCATGATGCATATTATGCAGCTTTAGCTTTAGCGCCTGGCAAAAAGGCATTTACAACTGATATATGTGTTCCAATTTCAAATTTAGCTGATTGCATTATTGAAACAAAGAAAGATATAGAGGAGTCAAATATTATAGCTCCAATTGTAGGTCATGTAGGGGATGGTAATTTCCATCTAATTATGCTTTTAGATCCAGAAAATGAAAAAGAAGTATCTGAAGCAAAATATTTAAATGAGAGGTTAGTTAATAGGGCTTTAAAAATGGAAGGTACCTCAACTGGCGAACACGGAATAGGGATAGGAAAAAAAGAGTTTTTAAAAACTGAACAAGGTTTATCTGTTGAGGTTATGTCTCAAATAAAAAAAGCTATTGATTCAAAGAATATTATGAACCCTGGCAAAATTTTTGATATTAATTAACACCTTTAAGTATGGTGTTGAAGTTACACACCCTAAAACAAAAAAAAATATCAAAAAAATAAATTTAAACTAAAGTTGGCATCTAATTTGCTTATTACTCATATCATAAATTAGGAGGTTAACATTATGATTATCTTAAAAAAAATTAACAATTATACAAGAAAGGCTTTTTTTGCCGTTTTTCTTGGTTGTGCAACTGTAGGAACTACTTTTGCGGGTTCTCTAGATTGGAATGTTGGAGCAACTAGTCAGTACATGTGGCGCGGTATGTCACAAGGAAGTGGAGCAGCTGTGTCAGGTGGATTGGATTATTCAGCAGATAATGGATTTTCAATTGGTACATGGGTTTCTAATGTAGATTTTGGCGATGATACTACTTATGAATTAGATGGATATTTTGGTTATAGTTTTGGACCTGTTTCAGTTGGTTACATTTACTATGCTTATCCAGATGGTGATGATTTAGATTTTAGTGAAGTTAGCATTAGTGCGGAATTAGGCGCTGTAACCCTTGGTGTAGCTGTTTTAGCTGACGCTGATTGGGAAGGCACTAGTTTTGGAGATGATCCATACTTCTTCCTGGATACAGGTTTTACTCTTGTAGAAGGACTAGATCTTGGTCTTCATATTGGACATTACGATTATGAAATGGGTGATGCAGAGACTGATTACGGTCTTAGTTTAAGTATTGGTGACTTTAGTTTTGGAATTATTGATAGCAGTCGTGATGATAGCGATCCTAAGTTTATTATTTCATATGGTGTTTCAGGAAGCCTATAGGTTTTAATTAATTTTAAAGGATTTTTATTATGAATATTTTTAAAAAAATATTTTTCTTAAGTTTAATGTTATTTGTAATTAACGGTACAGCATTTGCTGAAGTGAGTGAAGAGACGGCTTACATTTTTAATACCTTCTCTTTCTTGGTTCATGGGTTTCTTGTTATGCTTATGGCTCTTGGCTTTACTTGTTTAGAGGCTGGTTTAGTAAGGACAAAAAATACAGCTACTATATGCCTAAAAAATGTTGGATTATATAGTTTAGCGGGAATTATGTTCTATCTAGTTGGTTATGGTTTTATGTATAACGAAGTTAATGGATTTATGGGGCAACCTACATTATGGAATCCTGAAGTCGAAGTAAATTCTGCTGATGGTTATTCTAAAATGTCAGATTGGTTCTTCCAAATGGTTTTCTGCGCTACTACAATGTCTATTATTAGTGGCACTGTAGCAGAGCGCATCAAGCTACTTCCATTCTTTATTTTTGCTATTATTTTAACTGGATTTATTTATCCAATCCAAGCTTCATGGGTATGGGGCGGAGGATTCCTATCAGAAATTGGCTTCTCAGATTTTGCCGGTTCTACACTTGTTCACTCTGTAGGTGGATGGGCTGCTTTAACAGGAGCAATAATTATTGGACCTAGGTTAGGAAAATATGCATCTAATGGTTCTGTTATTGCTATTCCAGGATCGAATTTACCTTTAGCTACTATTGGTACTTTTATATTATGGTTTGGATGGTTTGGTTTTAATGGTGGATCACAACTTGCACTCGGTAGTGCTGCTGATGCTGCTGCAATGGCTAATGTATATGTAAATACAAACATGTCTGCTGCTGGTGGTTTAGTTGCCGCTATGATCTTAGCATCAATTTTATATGGTAAAGTTGACCTAAGCTTAGTATTAAATGGTGCTCTTGCAGGTCTAGTAAGTATTACAGCAGGTCCAGATGTAGCAACACCTCTACAAGCCATTATTATTGGTGCTGTAGGTGGCGTGTTATGTACTCTAACAATTCCTCTATTAGATAAACTGAAAATAGATGATGTTGTAGGTGCAATTTCTGTTCACTTAATTGCCGGTATATGGGGAACACTAGTGGTTGGAATACCTGGTTTAGGTACATTAGCTGCTGACTTTATGACACAACTTATCGGTGTAGTTACTATTGGTGTGTTCGTTGTTGTAGCTAGCTCTATTGTTTGGCTGATCTTGAAAGGCACTGTTGGTCTAAGACCAAATGAAGAAGAAGAAATGTCTGGATTAGATGTCTCAGAATTAGGTATGGAGGCATATCCAGAATTTAGAAATTAGTCATTCTGTTCTCCTCCCCACATTGTATATGACTAATTACCACCGCGTTTATTTAAAGCGCGGTGGTTTTTTATACCTATAAATCTCTTACTAAATGTCCGCCATCAACAACTAATGTTGATCCAGTCATATAAGATCCAGCATCGCTAGCAAGTAATAAAATAGGACCTTGAAGCTCACTTATATTTCCAGGTCTTCTAAAGGGAATTCTTTTTATCATTGGAGCGCTCATTTCAGAGTCTAAGAAATCGCTATTTATGTCAGTTCGGAAATAACCTGGCGCAATAGCATTTACACGAACATTATATTTCGCCCATTCTAAAGCCATTTGACGTGTCATATGAGATAAAGCAGCTTTTGAAATCGCATAAATACCATTTCCCTTCTGAGCCGCTTCACCTGTTATAGAAGATACATTTAACACAATTCCATTCTTTTGATTTTCTTCTAATATAGACTTGAGCCAGAATTTTGATAAAGCCCATGGACCACGAAGATTAGTGTTTATAACATTATCCCATTCATCTTGTTCATTATTATCCAGAGTGCCAACTACAGTCATTCCTGCATTATTCACAAGTATATCAATTGAGGAGAACTGTTTATTAATTTCTGTGAGACAATTTTTTATAGAATCTTCATTAGTTACATCCAAAGAGAAAACTTCAACATTTTGACTTTTGTTATTCAAAATTGATTTTGTTTCTTCAAGTTTTTCCTTTCTCCGTGCAGCAAGCGCAAGGTTAGCGCCTGCATCATATAAAGTTTTGGCAATTTCTTGACCAATACCACTTCCGGCTCCGGTAACTAATGCTGTTTTTCCTTCTAAATTAAATAATTTATTTATTGTCATTGAACACTCCTATTGCTGCAGCTGTCATTACCTTTATTCCGGTTGATAAGGTTGGTACTGGATCGGGTGCAAAAAATGGTGAATGAATGCCAGGTAAATCAATCTCACCTCTAATCGATTTTTCCCAAATTTCAAGCTCACTTGCTCCAAGCCAAAATAGAAAAGTTGGTATTTTTGGTTCAACTCTTCCGTATCTTCCAAAATCTTCACCACCCATGACAGCGCTAGATTCAAAAATATTTTCTTTTCCAATAGATTTTTCAATATAACCAACAACCTGATCAACAAAATCAGGTGTATTATAAAGTGCTGGAGTATATTGATCTCTCAATTTAAGTGTTGGCATTTTATTTTCAGGTATTCCTAATGAAATTGCCTCACCTTCAATTATTCTTTTTATTTTAGAAATAATTTCTTCTCTTACCTCGTCTGTATAAGAGCGCATAGTCAGCTGTAATTTAACTTCATCTGGAATAATATTATGTTTTGATCCACCATGAATTGAACCAACAGTAACAACAGCTGGGTTTAAAGGGTCTATCTCTCTGCTAACTATTGTTTGAAGTGAAAGAATAATTTTGGAAGCAAGTACAATAGGATCTTTTGTTCTATGGGGGTATGCGCCATGGCCTCCAACACCAAAAATCGTTATATCTGCCATATCAACATTAGCCATTGCATAACCTTTAGTATATGTCACTTTTCCTGCAGGAAATGAACCAACATGAAGAGCGAGATTGAAATCCGGTCTTGGAAATTTATTAAATAAACCCTCTTCAAGCATCCTTGCCGAACCTTGCCCAACTTCCTCTGCAGGTTGAAAAATAACCATTAATGTTCCTGACCATTTGCTCTTTAAGTTAATTAATTCTTTTGCTGTTCCTACTGCAACAGCCATATGAATATCATGACCACATGCATGCATAACGGAAACTTCTGTTTTGTCATTATTAAGCATTTTGATTTTGGAGGAATATTCCAAGTTAGTTTTTTCCTCAACTGGTAGTGCATCCATATCAGCCCTAATCATTAAAACAGGACCTTTTCCGTTTTTATATATTGAGACAACTCCTGTTTTTGCGAAGTTTCTAGTTACCGTAAACCCGAGATCCTCCATTTTATCTGCAAGTAGATTAGATGTTTTGAATTCCTGCCAAGATAATTCAGGATTAGAATGTAAATGTTTATATAAATCTAAAATTTCATCTGCACTAGATTTACCCGCCAATGAAAGAAAAATTACTGAAAGTATAAATAATTTTTTGTATAACATACTAATAATGTTCAATCTTATCTTCTACTGCGTGTCCTTCAAAAGGAATTAAAATCTGTCTTCTAAATGTACAAACAACAACATTATTTTGGTTTGTCCCCGTAGTTTTAATTGTAACAATTCCTTGACCCTCTCTTGTTTTGCTCTCTCTTTTATCAAGAACTTCAGAAGACCCATAGATTGTATCACCATGAAATACAGGAGCTGTAAATTTAACTTCATCCATTCCAAGATTTGCAATAGCTTTTTGACTACAATCTGAAACACTCATTCCGATTAGAAGAGATAATGTATATGGTGAAACAACAAGATTTTTACCAAATTCTGTTGCTTTTCCATATTCAGCGTCAAAATGAATAGGGTGGGTATTTAATGTCATAAGTGTAAAAAGATGGTTATCATATTCGGTAATTGTTTTACCAGGTCTGTGATCATAAACATCACCAACATTAAAATCTTCAAAATATCTCCCGAATTTTTCTCTATAATGATTAGGTCCAATTTCTTTAGTATTTTTGATCATTTAAATAATTTTACTCCATTTAAAGTTTAAGATTTAAGCACTTTTTTAATATGAAAACTACTGATTCTTCTTATAATGTTTAGA
>Ga0208749_1000404_pt1 | contig 10695 bp, 13 predicted proteins | sample Knorr_S15_td_DCM_FD_185601 | JGI IMG/M metagenome (GOLD analysis project Ga0208749, IMG submission 185601) | Marine microbial communities from Southern Atlantic Ocean transect - Knorr_S15_td_DCM_ad_63m_LV_B (SPAdes) (version 2) | ecosystem: Environmental > Aquatic > Marine > Oceanic | place... | reverse complement strand
ATGTATAAATAAACGCGCACGAAGATTTCTTGATGACTCAGTACTTGAAAATTTAAATCAAGATGGAAATTGGGTATCCACATTAAATGAATGGAAAGTCAAATATAACAAGGAAACTGCCCGCGAGGGCGATTCTGCGGTATATGATTTTCTCGGTACGTTTTTTGATGAACTCCCCGATGAATGTATCGTTATTCCAGATCAAGGGGGAAATCTTGTATGGACAATGCAATCCGCAAAATTGAAGCCGGGACAAAAGTTATTTACGAATTTTGGCAATTCATCCATGGGATTTGCTCTTCCCGCAGCCATAGGTGCTGCTATTGGGTCTGGAAAGAAGGTATATTGTATTGACGGGGATGGCGGTTTTCAAATGAATATACAAGAACTTCTTACGGTTAAGAAATATAATCTACCGATTGAAATTGTAATTCTGAATAATAGCGGGTACGGGATCATAAAGCAATTCCAAGACAGTTATTTTGATTCTAGATACATCGCGACATCACAGACGGATGTCTTCGGTGACAGAGTTGATTTTGAAGCTATCGCTAAAGCTTATGGTGTGGAAACATTACGTGATATTACCATACCAGAAACACAAAAAATATATCCTAAATTGGAATTTGGAAATTCCCTTGAAAATATGACACCGTACATAGACTTCGAAGAAGATATGATTGTTCCCGTTCCTCCTAAACGGAAGCTTGGTTGGGTTAATAATTAAGACATAATAGATTATCGTCTAAATTAATATAGGAATCTTCTAATGTATCCTTATCTATTATTTCATATGTGGCACCAAAAATCACCGCCCATTCAGATAGAAGACGTGTCGCCTTTCCGGAAATATTGATTTCCTTTTCAGTTATTTCACCGTATATACATTTTCTTACTACCTCACATACAGTAGCTACATGTACGTAATCAAAATACTTATCCCGTTTTATGATTACGTGTTTATCTCTTTTACACACAGCACTGAATCTAGTTTCTAATTCATGAGGACCATAACATCCCCATATTCTCAATATGTGAGTATTTCTCATTGTCCTTAGTCTATGATCTATCATCCACTTGGCTAATCCATATGGGTCGCTAGGTGGGTTTCCACGAAGAGCCGCTCCACTAGAGAAATATATCAATTTTCCGTTAAACGCACGAATAACATTTTCAAACATAGTAATATTCTTGAATGTCGTGGCTTCGTCCTTTTGATTTATACATGCCGCACAGTGAATTACGACATCGAAATAGTTTGTTTTAAAGAACTTATCAACCTCGTTCTGATTCATTAAATCTAGATCATTACGCATTACACCCACCCACTTTTCGGTTTTTGCATACCCCATTTCCATTAAATTTTTACCTAAAAATCCATTGGATCCTAGAACACAAACCTTCATTGTATTAAAGAATACGTTAGTCTTTATATTACAATGACAAAAAAAGTTTGGTATGCGCCGAATAAATTTGAATCATATGGAGAGGAGGAGATTGCGGCTGTTGAGTCTTGTCTTCGGGACGGCTGGCTTGCTGGTTTTGGTGATCGTACTATTTCCTTCGAAAAGAGAGTATCCGAATACTTCGGAAAGAGATCTGGATTATTCGTTAATTCCGGGTCTAGCGCTATATTAGCGGGTCTCGCATCACTTAATTTACCCACCGGTTCTGACGTGGTTACACCGGCGTGTGGGTTTTCTACCACCGTTGCGCCCATCATGCAATTGGGTCTTAATCCGGTATTTTGTGATGTAGAGCTTACCACATATGTACCTAGTCCGGAACAGGTAAGGGACGCGGTAACACCCAATACTAAATGTATTATTTTACCTAATTTGATTGGTAATAAACCTAATTGGGAAAAAATACGGGAGTTGTGTCCGGGTATCATCTTATTTGAAGATTCTGCGGATACCATGACTCGTACAGATTGTACAGACATAAGTACGACAAGTTTTTATGCGAGTCATGTCATCACTGCCGGAGGAATTGGTGGAATGGTAATGTTTAACGATGACGAACATCTAAAGAGAGCTATAATGTTCCGAGACTGGGGCAGAATTGGTGATAACATAGAAGAACCGAGTGAGCGTTTTAATCATTCCGTGGATGGAATACCATATGACTGGAAATTTCTGTATGGCGTGGCGGGGTATCATCTCAAAGCTTGCGAGATGAACGCGGCTTTCGGTCTTGTACAGATGGATAAATTGGAGGGATTTCTTAAACTTCGACGCCAGTTGATCGATAGGTATATTGAAAATCTTAAAGATGTATCATATTATACACTTCCAGATGACTCTATAAAACCTAATTGGCTCGCTATTCCTCTTCAGTGTGCTGATAGACTTGAACTCGTTAATTTTATGGAAAAAAATAACGTCCAGACACGAGTCACATTTGCCGGTAATATTACCCGACACCCCGCATTCCGACAGTATTTGAATGATTACGAGAATGCCGATAAGATCATGAAGGATGGTTTTCTTTTGGGTGCCCATCACGGCATGACTTTGGACGACGTGGATAGGGTATGTGATCTCCTTAAACATTTTGCTCTTTCTAAGATGGGTACTACTTTATGGTTACCGGACTGGGCAAAAAATTTACCCGGAATTCCATGGAATCGTAAAGCATATGGGAAATATTTTCACTAATCTACTTAAAACAAATAGGCATAGTAAGTTATATGGGATTGTATGAGGAGCTAGTACGTCATAGACTTCCACACTATACTGAAATTCCGGGAGCTATTGGTCCATCTGGTTCCAGGAATATATTGGTTACGGGCGGATGTGGATTTATCGCATCCAACTTTCTTAACATCATGAAATCGAAATACCCATATTTAAACTTTGTAAATATCGACAATCTTAATTATTGTTCAAATAAAAATAACGTCAAAGAAGGTGTAGCTACATTTATAAAAGGTGATATATGTGATATAGATTTGGTTCAGCGCATTTTAAAAGAATATAAAATTGATACTATATTTCACTTTGCCGCGCAGAGTCATGTTGATAATTCGTTCATCGATCCTTTACACTTTACTAGTCAGAATGTATATGGAACACACGCACTGATCGAAGCGTGTAGAAGGGTGTGTCCGGGTGTTGAGTTTGTTCATTTTAGTACTGACGAGGTATACGGCGAGTCTGTTACGGATATACCATTCGATGAGGAAACCGGCGTTTTGAAACCCACCAATCCTTATTCAGCATCGAAGGCTGCCGCCGAAATGATTATTAGATCTTATATTGAATCGTTCGATATGAATATAAAAATAATTAGGTGTAATAACGTGTATGGACCCAATCAATATCCAGAAAAGTTAATTCCGAAATTTGTTCGTCTCATAGCCGAAGGTAAAAGATGTACAATTCATGGAACTAAAAGTGCTCAAATACGACGAGCATTTATGCATGTGGATGATGTCGTGGATGCGGTTAATATTGTATGGCAATATGGTTGTATGGGAGAAATATATAATATAGCATCCGATGATGAGATTTCGGTCATGGATGTTACGAAGTTGATTATAAGAACTCTATTGAATACTACCGATTATGATAAATGGATTACGTATGTAGATGATAGACCATTTAATGATTCGAGATATCATATATGCGCTGATAGATTGAAATCTATTGGATGGAAGCAGAAAAAGACGCGCGAAGATTTGGTTAATTTTCTAAAGGAATTATACAATGAGTATCGTAAGGGAAGCAGACCGATCGACCACCTGGAGGGGAGATAATACTCAAATTACTGCTATACACAAGGCAGGAACAGATTTTATATCTTTTACTTTATCCAGGATTCGTCTTCTAGTCATGATCTTGTCCTATGTGATTCATAGGAGAGGAACATTTACCACAGAAGAAAAGGTAAATATTATAAAAGCAGTTTTGAAAATATTTCAGGATGTAACCACCGAATTATTGCGATTACCATTAGTTATAGGAACTAAAATACCCATAAAATTGCCTTTCGGACAGAGGTACATATCCAGCGCCATTCACGATACTTAAACTATATATTACCATAAATAAAAATCCGAGCATAGCACCACGCCCATCAGCCCGGCTTGCTGCTAGTCTTTCGAATTGTTCCTCGTCTAATTTTTGGTCAGCGATGACCATATACCGAATAGATACTATCCACGCCAGGACAGCACCAGCTAAAAACGGCGGCTGTTGAACTTGTTCGACCACATTGAGACCAAGCATAAGCCAATTTAGTGTTCCAAATCCTACACCAAACGTGGCGGCTCTTCCAGAGATGGCTTCCGCTAATAGTAATGTTTTATTCGTGTTTTCGTTTTCGTCTTTTGATCGTACGATTACATTACGACGACCCACGGTTGATTTCTTACGTGCTGTGTAGTTTTTAAATGTTACAGGTTGGAGTTTGGGAACTGCTAACATGTTTATTTTTATTCCCTATTCTTTATCTTCTTTATCTTCATTTTTGTCTAATCCAGGATTAAGTCCCTTTTGTATTTCGGTTAATATGTAGATTTGAAGCGCCAAACCAACGCTCGTGTATGCAAATGTGAAATTCATACCCGAACGTCTAAATTGGTATATCATCCATAATACACTCGCGACTATACTCATGATTACATAACTTTTTGTGTGCTTACTGGTACCCGTTTTCCTTACCTTATCAAATGTTTGGTACATTTGGATACCTCCTATGATTAATGCCGGAACAACAACTGCGGTATCGAAGTCCATATTAATATATATTATATAAATATATTATTATGGATGCACTTCTGAAGAAATACTCAGGGCGAGTCGACGACAAGGGTTTCGCGAAACTCGTCGAAGAAATCAAGAATGAATACTTAGCCGATGGCATTTCTCCGGCTGAAGTTCCGCTTATCGTCGGTAAGCTCATGACCTTCACGAGTAAGCTGAAGAAGGTGTCTGGGGCTGAAAAGAAGAAGATCGTCAAGGATACGATCTTCTTTTTGATTGAACAAATCGATGGCGTTCCCGATGTGGATTCTCCGATGGAAACCATGCTTAAGAATCTCGTCGACCCCATCATCGATGGCGCGGCTCTTTTATTGAAGGCTAAAAATTGCAGCTGTTTCAAGTAAATCAACCTATTTAAGGTTTTGAATCTATGATATTTCAGTATGAAGTTTCCGTCTTTAGAGACGATGGTTACTTATGGTATTTATACTGTCAAGGAATTGGAGCGACACGCGCGGGGGTTAATGCCCAGAAGGAAGGTCATAGTTTTGAACGAGTGTGAGGTGTGCTCGTTCGTGTATCCAGGAGACAGGTGTAATAATTGTAGCGGGTGCTAATTAAAATCTAAAAATTCTCTCTCATATCAACATTTCCTGGTATGAAAAAGGATATAGTCTCAGCAGGAAAATAAAAATATATACTCATATTAATAATGTTCAAGCTCACTCAGCGCCAAATTCTTTACTTCGTGTTGGCAATTGCGGTTGTTTTTGTTATTGTGGGTGTCAAAACCAAGTGGCGATTTGGCCGAAGTTACCTCGAAGGTGACGCAGAAGAAGTCGTTGAAGGTGATGATGAAAGTGAATTCGATGACGAGGAAATGTCAGAAGAAGAATTGAAGGCACTCGAAGATGAATATGGCTTGGAAGAAGACATGTTTGATACAGACGATGAAGATGAGGAAACGGACGAAGAAACGGACGACGATGAATAAACTTTCTTACCAATAAAAAGACCCATATTTAAAAATATTATATTATTATAAATAAAATGATAACAGGTATTCTTATCGCTTTACTTATAATATTCGGTTTAGCGTATTACTGGTCGTGTACCGGGCACACCTGGAAAAAGAAGGAATTTAGTAAGAAAAATTGTGATCTCAAAGGATCTTTCCCGGGGGTCATGCGCATGTTAGGTCAGGGCAAGGAAGAGGAAGAGGAAGAGGAGGAAGAGGAAGAGGAAGAGGAAGAGGAAGAGGAAGAGGAGGGGAAAGAAGGTTATTCGATTCAACCCTTCTCGTTATAAATTATCCAGCACGTGACACATTAGTAAAAAAATATCAGTATAATTAAATGGTAACTTTGTTTATACTGTTATTATTAATACTCGGAGGAGTTTTTCTGTATTTGAAACAACAGAAAAAGGCCGATACGGAGTCCGATACGGAGTCCGATACGGAGTCCGATACGGAGACGGAGTCCGATGCGACCGAAACGAAAGCTAAGGCTAAAAAGAAAGTCGCGCTCGCCGAGGCCGGTGCCGATAAAGCCAGAGCTGCCGAGACCAAGGCTAAAAAAGACGCTGACAAGGCTGCCGCGCTACTCGCAAAAAATAAAGGAGACGCCAGCCTAAAGGCCGCCCTTCAAAAAGCCAAAGCTAGGAAAGCTGCCGCCACCAAGAGACTCGCCGCCGCCAAGGCTAGGAAAGCTGCCGCCGCCAAGAGACTCGCCGCCGCCGAGGCTAAGAAAGCACGCGATGCCGAAAAGCGAAGAATGTTCAGAGAGGATCAACGCCGCAAAGAGGCCGCCGCCAAAGCAGCAGCCGACGCCAAGGCTAAGAAGGAAGCTGCCGCCAGAGCAGCTGCTTTTGAGAAGAAAAAAAAGGCACATGCCGCCAGACTGAAACGTGAAGCTGATGAAGCAAAAAGGAGAGAAGAAGAGGAGAAAAGACAAATTCAAGAGGCAAAACGAAAACAAGAACAAAAGAAGAGGGATAGACAACGCGCACTAGACAATTGGGGAACGGGTATGGGCGGTGGTACATCTGGATTTCCTGTAAAGGGTCATTATGCGGTCGTAGGGGCGAAAACGGGGTATCTTGGACAAATTAATGCCAAATTGACCAATACTAAGGTCGGTAAGATGACGATGAAAAAATGTCACGATTTGGGGAGAGATCTTCAGAAAAAGAAATGGCCCGTTTCGGCGGTTGGGTATAGAACGAGCGCTCACCCAGATCCCAAATGGAAAAATACATGTTTCTTCTATGGAGGCTGGGATCACGACGGTGAGAAGACTATTGTCCCGACCGGTGCTCGTCTTACGGGTAATAGTGATAAAAATCACGCCATTGCGTGTATGAATCCCGGGGAAGTCTTAAATAAGGCGTGTAAAAGCTATTCGTATATAAGTAAAAAAATGCGCGCAATTCGGGCAAGACGATCGGCGGAACGCCGCCGATTAAATGAAAAGCCCGGTGGTGTTCAATGGAGATGGGGCTTTCCTAGACATGGATGGGTGAATGATAAACTCAATCAGGGCTTTAGAAAGATTAAGAATCAAAGTGCGAAACAGTGTCACCAACACGCGGTAAATGTTAATAAAAGCGCACCCGGTTTTGTGCGTCTATGGGGTCATTACGGTTCAAATTACCCCGATAAAAACAAAAGGAACACGTGTTTTTTCTATACAGCCAACAAAACTTTCGTGAGACACAATGATCCCAAGCCCCCACATTTCCACGGTAGGGCTTCCTGGAATGGTGACAGAAGACACAGTTCCGGTTGCGTTGAAGGAGGCAAACGCGTCAGTGAAGGGTGTAAGGATCGTTCCAAGATAAACCGAGAGAGAGCGGATCATAGAAAGGCGGTCGTACTTCCCGGTAATATATCCAGACAGACTGGGTACAGAGCCGGACATACTAATTTTAATATGAAACCACACCAGTTAAAGGCGAGGGGACCCAATGAGTGTCGCTTACGCGCTATCCAACTCAACAAAAGTGGCGCCGGCGTCAAGGGGTGGGGTTTTAGAAAGTCTAATCATCCGAACCCCCCTTGGAGAAATACATGCTTTTTCTATGCGGGTAAGGGACCACATGGATATCGGAAGGGGCACACGAACCACCTAACAGGGTGTGTGAAACCCGGTGATAACGTTAATTGGGGATGTACGAGAACGCGACCCGTGGATTGTCAGCAAAAATGGAGCCCGTCTCGTCATGGATGGTCCCCATGTACTAAACTGTGTGGTGGAGGTACCCAGAAAAGGGAATATAAAACAATTCGCAAGGCACAGGGTATCGGTAGAGCATGTAAGACCGTAGCGGGAGCTTACGCACCCAAAATTAGGGCGTGTAATACGCACATTTGTCAACCGACGGCTCGCTTCATAAAGATCGAACGCCGGAATGGACCTGGAACGATTATCAATTTGAATCGGGTAATGGTCATTTCCAATGGAAGGGATGTGGCGCGCGGGAGACCGGCGGTACTTTCGTCCACACATTCCAATTTCCATGCGAGACATCTTACCGATGGTAACCACCGTACAATGGCACACTCGTGGTGGGGGCACAGCATTAAAAGCGGTCATCGTAAGAATTCCCCGAAGCACGGCTCCGTCGGAGGTTTTTGGGACAATGATCATCAATGGGTATATATCGATTTGGGAAGGGAGTACCCGATAGACTATGTTTGGATTTTGAATCGCCAAGATTGTTGTAAGGATAGATTAAAGAACATGAGATTTTTCCTCGGTTGGGGAAGGAACGCACCGGGGGGAACATTCATGCCTAGATATTTTAAGGTATCCGATAGACTTGGTAACGTCGCATGGGATCAGATCTTATGGCAACCGAAAATTGGGGGCGTATTGAGTCCCCAGAAGGTCCCGGGGTCATACTGGGCAAAGTATGATGATTCCGACGATTAATATTAAAAAAGATATACTTTAGGTTTTTTTAAACCTGTAACGTTATATATTTACATAACTTACAAGTTTAAACACTTTACATTTTCGATCTACCGTGTGTTCATATAATTTTGTATATCCGTATGGTTCACAAGATAATGGGAACATGAGAATTTCTCCTTTTTCGATTGTAAATGAACATCCCATGTGTATAAAATAAAACGTGAGAGGGTTTTCTTCGAGATTTATTAGTAAAATCCCATAAGTGAGTGATTCTTTTGAATACATATACACATTGTCATTCGATAGTTTTGTAATCGAATACTTAAACCTATCGGCGTTAGAAAGTGGTGTCGTTTTAATTAAATGTTTTATGACTTTACCGCGGATTTTTGATTTCTTATCGATTATGTTTTCAAGATGTTGTTCTGTTATGTGTTTTTTTAGGATCACCGGCTCGGGTATATTAAGTGGTGTGTTTACGATAGTTTTAAGAAACCTATCTTCATCTAAAATAAAACATTTTACCGTATCTGCGCCTTCTTCGCGAAGCTTACATAGTCTGTGAGAGCCGTCTATAGCTCTAAATAAACAATCATGTGGATTTAATTTAGTTGGGACTACCACTATAGGTAGATAGTTATCCGTATTAACACACTTGTAATTTTTAAATTCTGGTGTATCTTTAGATTTCCAAGAAATTAAATTTATTGGTATTTCTTCGGTGGATGTTTCAAATAGTATATCGTCTATGAGTATTAGCGGTAGTCTCCCCATCATATCGTGTTTAACCGACCAGTCACATCGATCACTTTTTCCTAGAGTCGAGTGTGCCCCGATTATGAAATTATTAATGAAACATTCATTTTTTGTCATTTCCTTGCCATTGAAATAATCGTCGTATAAATTTAATTTTCCATTTAGTACGTGATTATTATTTAATTTGAAACCTATACTGATTCTCGTCGTATCACTACCAACACAGTGCCATAATAGTTTTTTATCACAGACTTTAAATTTTTTAAGAGCCCACCCCTTCTTGTCGTATTGTGTAACTATTTCATCTTTCTCGTTATCGTAATATCTAAAAAAACTTTTACCGGACTCTTTAGTCCATACCAAATAATACCTTTCACCCGGATTGTTACTGTTTGTGTGCCATCCACAAGCCCCACCGGGCGGATAATAATACAAACCAGTCGGAACTGCGAATCCGCCCATTATTTTACTTACCTCTGTCATGAGTTTATAGATTTGATGTGGATGTCTTCTGTATGTATAACGATTTGAATTATTCTCTAAAATCCGAGCGGTTGGTAAGTCTGTGTGTTCATTTTTGATTCTTGTCAGTTCGTTTAGATCTAATTTTACATCTAATGTGGGGTTGAACGAATCATCTTTCATCGAATCCTTCCATTGTAATTTTTCAAATAAGAATTCATTGGCAGCCTTTTCTAATGGTGAATCCATTCTGACTTGTATGATTTTTATTAATTTGGGGATAAAACTCAATGACCACCTAAGTTAGACGAGCTATTACATTTTTTCTAGTAAAAATGGATCGTCACCACCTACTTGTCTTGTTGGATAAAATTCAAGAGAAGTATGAGATACAAGACGGTGAATACAAAGAATTTGTAGAAGCTATCGGAGGGAAGAAGGCGATTCCCGAATTCAAAGTCGGTGCCATGGTAAAGATTGATTACGATCATATAGGGATGCGAGCCGAGTTCGGCGATGATGAAGTATATCCCGTGGTTAATGTGACCGATAAGTGTTCGAGGATTTGGAAAGTCGTGGATGACGAGCACGAACGTCACGTTCATAATTACCGGCATGTAGGATGGTCCATCGACAATAAATGCTTTGCGCGCGCCGAAATTCACGCAAGTGAAATTAAAAAGTTAGCGACCGATTTACATGATGGTATTCATACGATTTGTTCCCAAGACAAGCACCAGATTAAACACGTCATCAGAATAAAGGAAATAACCACTTTATAGAGTTAGGCGCGATACAATATCTTCAACTAGCTTTGGTGGAATCGCGTTTCCGATCTGCACAATTTTATC
>Ga0208749_1000402_pt1 | contig 10735 bp, 19 predicted proteins | sample Knorr_S15_td_DCM_FD_185601 | JGI IMG/M metagenome (GOLD analysis project Ga0208749, IMG submission 185601) | Marine microbial communities from Southern Atlantic Ocean transect - Knorr_S15_td_DCM_ad_63m_LV_B (SPAdes) (version 2) | ecosystem: Environmental > Aquatic > Marine > Oceanic | place... | reverse complement strand
TTCTGCACATGGAACACAGAAAGAACACATGGATATTGCAGAGATGTGTAGGTCTATTTTTATTCAAGAATTTCCTATAGTATCAGAAGCATTGGGGTGGAATTAATATGCCAACATATCCAGTAATAAATTTAAAAACTCAAGAGAAACAAGAACTCTCTATGACTATGAAAGAATATGATCAGTGGAGAAAAGATAATCCTGACTGGGACAAGGACTGGCAAGCAGGTGTTTGCAATGAGGTTACAGAGGTTGGAGACTGGCGTGATAAAATGTCGAAGACACATCCAGGTTGGAAAGATGTTATTGGTAGAGTTGGAAAGGTTGATAATGGATTCGACCGTCGTGGATATGATTGGAGCAATTAATTATGGCAGGACGTAAACAAAAAGTACCCGATCCTCGATCAATGTCTAAGAGACAGTTGAGGCGTAAGAAACCTATTGATTCTTCTTACATGACAGACATACAACCCTTGACTGAGAATCAAGAGTTGTTCTTTAAAGAGTGGGGTGCAGACAAGAACCTCTTTGCTTATGGATGTGCTGGTACAGGTAAAACATTCATGGCATTGTATCTTGCACTCAAGGATGTACTAAATGATTTCACACCATTTGAAAAGGTTTATCTTGTTAGATCATTGGTAGCAACAAGAGAGATTGGTTTCCTACCAGGAGATCATGAAGACAAGTCTCTCCTATATCAGATACCATATAAGAATATGGTTCAGTCGATGTTTGAGATGCCTGATGATGCATCCTTCGAGATGCTTTATGAGAATCTTAAACATCAAGAGACCATATCATTTTGGTCTACATCTTTCCTACGTGGTACAACATTAGATAATTCTATTATCATAGTGGATGAGTGCCAGAACCTTAACTTCCACGAGTTAGATTCTATTATGACTCGTGTTGGTCAAGACTCTAAGATTATGTTCTGTGGTGATGTAAATCAGACAGACTTAACTAGAGACAAAGAAAGGAATGGTATCATAGACTTCCAACGTATCCTTGAGAACATGGAAGAGTTTTCTATGATAGAATTCGGAGTGAATGATATCGTTCGTTCTGGATTGATCAAGTCCTATCTCATTAGTAAAATGCAGTTAGGATTATGATCTTTACACACAGGGATGGCATTAGTCCCATTCAAATGGAAGCTAAGATGATAGAAGGTAGGAGGTTATACTCCACTCCTTATGGGAGGAACTATCCTTCTATCACTACAGTCATTAGTAATAACGCTGCCAAGAAAGCAGGTATTGCTAAGTGGAGAGCAAGGATTGGTAGCACTAAAGCGGATGCTATTTGCAAACGTTCTACTACTAGAGGTACTACGTATCATGCTATCGTTGAAGACTACTTCAATAATAGATTAGATATAGATTCATACAAAGAATCTCCACTCCCTGTAGTTATGTTTCAGCATAGTAAGCATGTACTAGATCGGATAAATAATATATTCTTACAAGAAGCAGCACTATACTCAGATCATTTAGAAATAGCTGGTCGTGTAGATTGTATCGCTGATTTTGATGGAGTACTATCTATCATAGACTTTAAGACTGCTGCTGAACCAAAGAGAGAACAATATCTTTACGATTATTATGTCCAAGAGACAGCATATGCTTGCTGTTTACAGGAGATTTATGGTATAACTGTTAAACAACTCGTGACTATTGTTGCATGTGAAAACGGTGAGACCCAAGTCAAGGTGCTTCCACCGAAGAAAGAGTTTCTCTTAAAACTAATACAATATCGAAGCGAGTACCAAGACAAGTATGGATAAATCAAAATTACTAGAGGATAAATTTATGACACCTGCAAAATTTTCGCAGGAAGTTGAGAAGATTGCTGTCCATAATTCTGACATGAATTATATTGATGCAGTTCTACATTTCTGTGAAGTGAATGAGATCGAAGTGGAATCAGTACCTAAGTTACTATCAAAACCACTCAAAGAAAAGATTAAATATGAAGCACAGAAGTTAAACTTCATCAAGAAAACATCAAGAGCAAAATTACTTTTAGTCTAATGGGTAAATTCTTTCAGTCCGAACTAGTACGTGGTACAATTCAAGAGATGACAATACTCCAAGAGTTTTGTTTTAAATCTGCCATGAACCTTCCCCTATTGTCGAAGGAAAAACAACTAGAATATTTTGATGCATTAATTCAGTTGATAGAAAAGCAGAAGATCTTTTACACACGTGTTAAGTTGTCTGATGATCCAGAGGCAGAGTCTATCAAAGAGAACATGAAGCAAGCAGCACTGTTGCTTGGTGGAGATCCAAACATGAATGTCATGGATATGTTTGACGATTTGTTAAAGAAAGTTACAGCATACAGAAATCATGTTGAAGGGCTTGACAAAGGTTCTTAACCGTGCTATAAATATAAATGTCGGGGTAGCTCCCTGACACGGGAGTGACTGAATCAAACTTGCTGGCAATGGTCTAGTTAAGGTGATGAGTCAGAGGTGGTGCTCGCTGTTGGGAACAACAGAACTGTCCAACCAGACAGGACTCATGCAGTACAGTAAAAATTTACTTATGTAGAAATGCCCTGTACTTGTAGGTATACATTATTCCTACCTCCCACCCTTAATCCAATTAAATCCGAAACAATATGTCATTCGCAGACTTAAAGAAAAAATCAAGTAGCAATTTTCAATTCCTTCAGAAGGAACTAGAGAAATCATCATCAAACAGCAATGCTGATGATAGATTTTGGAAACCAGAAGTTGACGCAAGCGGTAACGGTTATGCAGTCATCAGATTTTTGCCAGCACCAGATGGTGAGACAGTTCCATGGGCAAAGGTTTATTCACATGCCTTTCAAGGAACAGGTGGTTGGTACATTGAGAACAGTCTCACTACATTAGGTGAGAAGGATCCAGTAGGTGAGATCAATCGTAGACTATGGAACGATGGAACCGAAGAAGGTAAGGACACTGCACGTAAGCAGAAGCGTAAGCTATCTTACTACAGTAACATCTATGTGGTAAAGGATCCAAAGAACCCTGAGAATGAGGGTAAAGTATTCTTGTACAAGTATGGCAAGAAGATTCATGACAAAATCCTTGCAGCAATGCAACCTGAGTTCCAAGATGAGACACCAGTAAATGTGTTTGATCTTTGGGAAGGTGCTAACTTCAAGTTGAAGATCAAAAAGGTCGCAGGTTTCTGGAATTATGACAGCAGTGAGTTTGATAGTGTTAGTGCTTTGTCTTCAGATGATTCTGAATTGGAAGCAACATGGAAGTTGGAACACTCCCTCGAAGCGTTCACAGCAAAGGACAACTTCAAATCATACGAAGACCTAGAAGCAAGATTGAACCTTGTTCTAGGGTCTCCTAACCGTGCTCCAGCACGTGTTGAACGTGAGGAACTTGAGGTTCCTATCACTGCACCACCAACAGCAAGTGTTACTCCTTCATCTTTCAGAGAGAAGGTAGGTGCTGCTGCTAGTCCAGTCAAGAAGGAAGCAGTCGTTGAAGATGACGATGCACTATCATACTTTGCATCACTAGCGAACGATGACTAATACAGTTGACCTCTGGGTCAACTATAAAAAGTGTCTTGATGATGTTTTCCCTGAGTTTAAATTTGATTCACGGTGGTGTGAGTGGACAGGTAAAGGTGGTATGCAATTAACAGCAGACATCTTTACTGCTCCACACTTTATAAAATCAAGACGTGTAGATATCTACAACAAAAAATGTGATATCTATAACAATGTAATCTATCCTAAGACAGGGAGTAACCTTCCCTGTTTCGGGATGGATCTCATGGGTTTCCATGAGAAGAAAGTTATCATTGTATTTGATTTTCAACATCCAGTTGAAAAGTTTTTGTTTTCTTTACCTACATTACCCAAAGCTGATAAAGAGTATAGGTTCTTTGAGATGGGCAACCATTTTTCAGAGAACATTTTTGTTAGGTACTGTAACTTTGATCAGGTTGATACATACTTACCAACCTTCAGATATTATTTGAATCTCTACCGAGAGATGATAGACAAAGCACAACCAACAGGAGAGGACACATCATTCTATGCAGACTTTGATACATACATGAAGAAACTGGATCCTATCTTAGGATACATGACAGGCATCTTCGGTAAAGATAATGCTGATCGAATGATGGATGAGTTCTTCTTCTCGTATGCTGATGAAAACAAATGAAGTATTGGGTAACCCACTTTGGTTTACCCCAGTTATGTTATTGATGGTGGTAGTAATGATAGAAGGTTTGCATACTATGGCACATCTTCATGGAGAGATTGATGTTCATGGTCTTTGTAGACAGAACAAGGAGTACATTGAGATGAAAGAACAGGAAGATTATTAAATGGATTCTTATAGTAATGCAACGTGTCCAAAGTGTGAAGCAAAATGGTATGGAGGAGAACTTTATTGGTCAACAGGTAAGGTAGGATGTCCACATGATCTAGCAGGTTTAGTATGTAATCAGTTCGGTGATGAAACTTGTATCAATCCTTGTAAAGGATCTACTAGTGGTCAGACATGGGAGCAACGAAGAGAGTTTATTGAAGCGTTCGAAGAAGAATTATGACAGTCATTAAACTGTCACAGGGGGACTATATATCCCCCTTTTTTTGTGTATAATATGACTATAGAAACTAAATAAGGAAATGCTAGTCGAACTGTTGCAGCTCATGGAAACTACTATGGTTGCTACTGCACTTACTATCGGTGTAGTTGTTCCAGTTTCTGCTGTTGTGAATGGTGTTGCACCACCAAATCTATCATCATTAACCTCATTGTATGAGCATGATGACAAAAGAATTTATCCTGACTCTGCCAAGAAGCAGAGGGAGGATGAACTACCCGAACTAATCTCTAAGTAAACTAATGAACGAAGAAAACTTTACACCTGAGTATAACAACGAACCAGTGCCAGGCACTGAGGTAACGGAGCAACCTGGATTATACCCAGAGCAAGTTCCAAATACTAATGTTCCTTTTGAAGCAGTAGCAGATGATCCTAACGTGGTCATTACAACAGGAGCAGATGGAACTTTCACAGTACCACAAGATGCACCTGCTGAAGATCCTCGTGTGGATCATGTTATTACATTACTTGAAGAACTTAATCAAAAGGTTGAGCATCTAATGGAGCATGCACATCAAGCACCAGCACCTGAGATTATATACGAAGGTGTTGTAACATTACATCCTACTCCACAGGGACCACCACCTGACTACAACGACGGAAATCTTTGAGCAAAATTGACTTTTCAATTACATAAAACCTCGAAAATTTTTTCGGGGTTTTTTTATGCCTCAGAGTTTTTCAACCACATCGGTATGTAAATGAGACAAAGTGCAGCACTCCAGAATGTAACGAGTGCAAACACATCAAGTGATCTATGTTGTGTGAATATTAAACCTAACACAACAAACAAGATCCACAACCAGTCTAAGGTTGAGTGAATCTTCTGCCAAGTATCACCTAAGTCTTTGATGAGTTCTTCTCTGATCTGTGCAGCGAGTGGTGATACATGTCTCATCATGACGAAACCCTCATTGAAAAACATGAGAGTAAATCCAATCCAAAATATCATATACGATTTGTTTTCTTTAAGTTCTTATTAATATAGTCACTGGACTCTATGTATTTGTTAGATTTTTTGAAACTACTAACAAATGCTTCTAACAGTGCTGGTTGTAAGATATATATCTCTCTATTCTTTTCGTTCTTCTGTGTCTCATACTCATAGTTGTTTACTGGTCTTGATAATGTAGAACCAGGTATAGTAACTAGACTTGCTCCGTTGTTGAATGTATGAGTACTATTATAAAAGTTCTCATCAACATAGAGACCAGCAGGTTGTAGTACTACATCTTTTATGTTTTTATATTCAACTGTTTCATAGTGATGTGTGCCAGAGTAAGCATCATCATATTTGTCTTCAGTATATATTCTGATAGCATTATCATCCATTGGTAAATCATATCCAGGATTGACCATGTTATTTGTTATTGCTATCACCCAATCATAGAAAGCATTTTTATAGAACTTCTCTGCAATAGTATCTAATCTTTCACCAGTTTGTATGACATACTTGTCAAAGTATACTGCGTATTGAAATATGTTTTCATCGATTACATACTTCTTGAAGAAGTTTGTCGCAATAACATAATCAGATTCCGAGAACGGATAACTGATAGGAGTCTTGGTGTATTCTATGCTTGGTAATAATTTGAAAAACATTATAGGCTCGATGAATTATTTGATACTTCTTGATTGAAGATGAGTTTTGTCTCTAGGAAGTCTAGTGATATTTCTGTTGCAACTGGAGCACCATCTGAATAGGTTGCATAGTTTCCGTCAGGTGTATAGTTTACTTGTACTCTAGTGATTGCACATGTTTTATATTGTGTCAAGTATGGGTGTAAACCTGAACCTTTCATGAAAGATACTCTACACATGCGTGGTATTGTGATCATGTTTCCTCCACCAATAGAAACTTTATCACTACCACCAACATTTTCACCGTCTTTATCTAACCAAGAACCTGCGTTCTCATCACCAAAACCTGGTAGTGATGCTCTTTGAAATGTTCTACAGATTGATCTGATAATCTTTCCTTCTTCTGGATTATGAGGAGTCATTTTAAACTTTAATCCAAACTCTCTTAGATCTGGTTGATCAAATAATACTTCTACGTTTGGGTTTAATATCACACCTCTGGTTGATCCAGTAACGTCATTTAATGATAAGTTTCCAGCAACACCAGGAATTGAGTTAATACCTTGAGTAAACAAACCTGCAAACACATTCCGTAAACCTTCAGGAACATTGTAATCGTTTAGTTTACTAAACTGACCATTAGCAGCAGCAACAAGACCTCTACCCATACTACTGAATGCTTTAGCATTCCATGATGTTTTTACCTCAGTTGATATATCTTGAGGCATGTATAGAATGACTGGTCTATATCTTTTGCTATCTGTTATTGGTTTGAAGTTTGTTGATGACTGATTGTATCCAATATATCTACTAGATATGTCTTCGTTTCTTCCTGCTTCACCACTTCCTAATCTATCTTGAACATTTTCTGGTAAGAATGGTGGTATATATTTACCAAATTCAAACATCATATAGTCTGAATCTTTTTCGAAATAATCTGAGTTAGGATATCTTAAACTAGTACCAGCATCACCATCATGCTTACCTCTTTTAACAGGTACTATAGTTCTATCTTTCCCGTCCTTTCTTGTTGCTTGTGCTAGTTGTAAGTATGAACTATCATTTGTTAGATTAAATTCTTCGACTAGTTCATCACCAGAAGTCTCATCTGTTTCAACAGCATCACTTCCATCAAAACTTCTCTGAACCATTGTAAGGTTGCCGAGATATTCAGCAGTCTCATTAACTGTCTTAATATCTGCATCACTTGCTATATAATAGTTACTTTTACCATCATTGGTATTCCAGACATAATACAACTTAGTTGATGGATCATAATAATATTTGGTACGTGACCCACCATAATGATGCATGTCTTTCGTACCAGTGTCACCAACCTCTTTTGCTGTTTCTGGAAGTTTTTCTATTACTCTTCTCATTTTGCCATAGATACTGATTGTTGTGTTCCATATCCACGAATCATTCTACGTGCTTTGATTTTGTCGTAAAATTTTTCATTTGTCTCACTCCATACTTCTTCTCTAGAGAAGGTGTACTCGGAACTCTTTCTAGTTATAACAAAATCTTCTACTGGGAGGAGGATTGCTGTATCCCATTCTTCAGCAGATAAGTCTAAAAGAAGTCCATCTATGTTAGACTTAAGATATTTATGGAAGCAAGCCTTAGGTAGATTGATTCTTCCATTCATTAGATCCCTTATTGCAAGTATCCTTTTCTTAGGTGTCATGTAGTGTAGGTTAGCTCCAAAGAATTCTTTTGGATCAGATTTAATTACATAAACAAGCGGAAACTTGTCCCAATATGGTAGATATTTAGACTGTGCCTTGTATTCAAAGAGATACATGTGACCTTGTACTGCGAATCTTCTTAGTACATTTTCATCCTGTTCATCTTCAGGGTCTAGTGAATCATATCTTTCATCCCGTACAAATTTTGAATTGTCTTGTTTGTATCTGACTACTTCTTGCCTTACAGCATTCCGATACCATGTAAGGTTTTTCTTTTCACCTCCAGTCTTTTGAGTTATTCTCTCAAATATTGTTTCATAACCAGTATTTTCTTTTACAGCATTACGCTGTATCTCTCCAAATCCTTGTGCCATTGTTCATATCTCCTACACTCCTAGGTTTTCTTCAGTTAATATAAGGAAACCCATCTGCCTATCTGAACAGTAGTCTTCGGCAGCATCCCATTTGGCACGGTTTTTAGCGAACGTTAGACAAGCCTTCTTATAAGCAGAGGTTCTTTTATCTTTATGATCATACGGTGGTTTTGTTTGTTTCTTCGGTTTAATTTCGATTATGTACTTAGCGTACGTTCCATCCTTTTTACGAACTTTAATATAAAAGTCAGGATAGTACCGATGTCTTTTTCCATCTGTAGGACACCTATAAGGTATAATATATTCTTCACTGCCCCACTCAATGATCGAGTTTGTTCGATCACAGAATTTCATGAATTTCTGTTCCCAAGATGACCTATAAACTATGGTGGTAGGATTACCTTTATACTTTTTAGGGTTATTGGGCTTATAAAGTCCTGTCTTTGCCATATATAATATAGATTCCACTATTTTTATTTAGCGTGTCAAACATAGAGAACTTAATGGGTAGAATAGGAGCTCGTGGGGGAATGTCCCGTACGACTACCTATCTTGTAAAATTTGACAGATCAGGTGGGGATCTTGAAGACCTAAATTTGTTCTGTGATGAAGCACAGTTGCCTAACGTACAGGCTGCTACTGCACAGATGGCAGGAAGATTTCTGGGTGAAGGTCCGTATCAATATCCGCATACTAGATTGTACACTGATGTGTCTCTGGGATTTCTTTGTGATGCAAATTTGACTCAGTTAAAGTTTTTTCAGGAATGGTATGATCAAATTTTTCTGGATAAACAAACTTATCTTGAGAATGTTGATGTTGAAAATATAATGGCTCAAGGAACTAGGACAAGAGAAAGACAGACTAGACTTGCTTATCCTGAAAGTTATACCTGTACAACTAGGATTACTAAGGTTGAATTGGGTACTACAACTGCGAAAAATTATGTTGGGTGGGGTGATAGACCTTCAATTACATATATGTTAGAAGGTTCTTATCCTTATGCTATAGATGCTGTTCCTTTATCTTACGGATCCTCTCAAATTACTAGAGTCACTGTTAACTTTCATTACGTAAGACATTCAGTAATTTTTGCTGACGTGAAGAAAAATAAAAATATAGATACGACGCTAGGTATGAATGATATTCCTTCATCGATTGCTGCTGGTTTCAGCTAGCAAATTCGACTTTTCAATTCCATAAAAGTCGAAAAATTTATCCTGCCCATTTTTCCCTGAAAAAGTCGCTATATATAAATATACGAATTGAATTAGTTTTTATGGCATTACCGAAACTTGGTTATCCTACTTTTGAGTTAGAATTACCTTCTACAGGTAAAACTGTTAAATATCGACCATTTTTAGTAAAAGAGGAAAAAGTACTTTTACTAGCATTAGAGGCAGAAGACGAAAAACAGATTACATCTGCTGTTAAGGATTTAATCAAAAATTGCGTTATTTCAAGAATTAAGGTGGATTCGCTACCTTTGTTCGATTTGGAATATCTGTTTTTGAAGATTAGAGGTGCTTCTATTGGAGAAACCATCACTTTGACTGTAACTTGTCTTGATGATAATGAGACAAAAGCAGAAACACAGATCAATATTGATGATATCGAAGTTTTCAAACCAGAAGGTCATACTAACAAAATTGAGTTAACTGATGAAATGGGTATTGTGATGAAATATCCAAGTATGCAGAGATTCATCGAATTGGACTTTTTACAGAAAGAATTGGACACTGAGGAAGTTTTTGAATTAATCGCTGAAAGCATAGATCAGATATATGACTCTGAAGAGGTATTTGACTCTACAACTACTACAAAGAAGGAATTCCGCACATTTGTTGAAGGACTGACTACTAAGCAGTTTGAGTCAATTCAACAATTCTATCAAACTTCACCTAAATTGCGTCATACGTTTAAAGTAACTAATCCCAATACTGGAGTTGAATCTGAGTACACATTGGAGGGATTACAGAGTTTTTTCGTATAGCACTCTTCCACAATAATTTGGAGGGGTACTATAGAATGAATTTTGCTCTGATGCAGTACCATAAATATAGTTTGACAGAAGTAGAGAATTGGATGCCATGGGAACGTGAAGTTTATATAGCGTTCTTGATGCAATATCTAGAAGAAGTCAAACAAAAGCAACAGGCACAGAATGGCTAGGTACTCGTCAACAGTTAGTGGTGATACAGGATCCTTTATAGCAGGAAAGGTGATGTCTGCTGCTGGTATGGCTAGAGACGAGGCAGCGTCACAAGAGAGGGATAGACAAGCTGGTCTGGAAGTTGCTAATAGTGGTAATTTATTTGGTAAAGCATTAGTAAGTGAATTTGGTGGAGACTGGTTTGCCAGGACAATAGGAACACTCAATCCAAATTCTGATGCTAGAAAAACTGATAGAGCAGCTAGTAAAGCAAGTAGATTTGCTGCAAATTTTCCTAGAA
>Ga0208749_1000398_pt1 | contig 10790 bp, 8 predicted proteins | sample Knorr_S15_td_DCM_FD_185601 | JGI IMG/M metagenome (GOLD analysis project Ga0208749, IMG submission 185601) | Marine microbial communities from Southern Atlantic Ocean transect - Knorr_S15_td_DCM_ad_63m_LV_B (SPAdes) (version 2) | ecosystem: Environmental > Aquatic > Marine > Oceanic | place... | reverse complement strand
TCTACATTTCCTTTTTCATCAAATTGAATTCCAGCAAAAGCTACATTCTTCTTACTTTTAATTTGATTACCTTGACCTTTATAATTGTATTCTTGTTTTGTTACAGCACCAGGCTTCCACTCTCCATTTTCAAATATTGGTTCTGATCCAGCAACAATTTTACCAGTGTCGTCAACAGGCCATATTTTTACTTCGCCTTCGTTAATGAATGCTTTATATGATATTGTTTCTTTACCACCGTCAGAATTGATAACGGTTTGTCTGAGCTCTGTCTTAAGCCTAAGTTCGTTACCGTACTCTTGAACGTCGTTTTGGAATGTTACTGATGATGTCATTTTTTCCAGTTAAATGCTCGGTACTTTGGATACTTCATGCCGTTCCTGTTTATGAATTGTTCTGTAGGAAGTTTGGAAATCTCTCCCCAGTCTTCATTTCTAGGAACTTTTAGTAAACTACCCACACCAGAGTACAGGTATTTGTGCAGTGTATTTTTAGGAACCGCAGCTCCGCCTCCACTATTTAGTAAGCTCATTGCAACTGCATCACGATAAGATGGATTTACATAGTGTAAATTACATCCTAGAAACCCATCTCTATAGAATTTTAGTGCTACTGCAAGGGGTTGGGTATCCCAGAATTCATATCTCTCAGGAAAAGATGGGCTGTATGAAAAGAAAAATAGGTCTCCTTCTGTCACACCACTAGTGTCACTGGCACTAATATCTGGATTCTGGACACTAGACAATGCTTGTGAGAGAGCACTTACATACCATGCCCCACTTTTATTTTTCTTACCAGCTTGTTGTCTAATATCTTCTGCGATCATGAGATATACCTAAATCGTCTTCGGTCATGATCTTGAATTCATACTTTCTATCAGCACAGTATTGTTCTGCTGCTTTCCACTTTGCTTCATTGATGACCCATGTTTGAACATCATGTGCCCATGCCTTAGTTCTCCTTTTTGGATTCTTTGGAGGAGCCTTACATTGTTTTTTGGGTTTCACTTCTATCACAACAGATCGTTTCTTTCCATTTGAGTCAGTGTATTTGATAAAGAAGTCAGGAAAGTATCTGTGCATCTTTCTATCTAGGGGATTCTTGTATGGTATCCAGAATTCCTCTGATTGCCATTGACTTATGTTCTCTGTCAGATCACAGTATTCCATGAACTTTCTCTCCCATAGAGAGCGATAAATGATCTGAGTGGGATCACCTTTATACTTTTTAGTATGTTTTGGTTTAAATTTTCCCTTATAAGCCATATACATAGTATGGTAAGTCATAACCTTATTTAGATGGCCTTAGAGAGTTCAAAAACTTATTTTGCGACTAAAGTGGGAAACTTGGGAGCAAATCCCCAAAATCCCAGACCCTTCTCTGACATACAGGATACTGCATTAGATGTTGGTGAAACATTTGAAACTAGTTTCTTGGATGCGCTGGGACATCCAGCTCTGTCAAGTTTTTATAAAGTAAGATTAGATTTGTCACCACAAAATTCAGGCGGAACTTTGGAACATTGGTTACAGAGTTGTGGTGTATATACTAGTGATGGTGGATTGGGTCAAGAAAGATTCTCCTTAATGGCAACTGAAGCAATATTGCCTGGAGCAACTTTTGCAACCACTGAAGAGGTTGGAAGTAGACAAGGTATAGTTGAGAAATTCGCAGCACAGAGAACATTTAATGATGTTGCAGTCACTTATTACTTGACAGGAGACTATAGAAGTCTTACACTGTTCCAAGAATGGATTAATTACATAAACCCACTTTATGATGGCGAAGGTAAACTTCCAAGTGATAACTCACGTCGGATCGGTCAGGGATTCCAACCTTCAGCTACAGGATATCCAGAAAATAAACATGTTGCAAGCAATAATTTCTTGAGATATAGATACCCGAACGCATACAAGAGAAGTATGACCATAACTAAATTTGAGAGGAATATTGATACAAGTCTTATTCGTCCAACAAGTGTTGCATTAAGCCTATCAGATTCTATGGAAGAAATGACTCCAGAAGCGTTGAGTTATAGGTTTGTTAATGTTTTCCCCACATCAATACAAGACGTTGCACTATCATATGCAAGTTCTTCGGTGTTACAAGTTACAGTCAATTTTTCTTATGACAGATACGTTATGGTGAGGAGTGCTGATGTTATTGGATTTACTGGAGGAAAGATTGAATTCCCATCTAATGACACTGATGACAACAGTACTCCTCTTTCAGATAAGGACGCTATCACCAATGAGGAGGAATCTCCAACCACAGCAAAATAGCTTCAAAAACCCTTCTAAATAATAACGAATAATTACATATTATGCCTTTACCAAAAATTACGACCACCGAGTATGAGTTGGAATTGCCATCAAATGGAAAGACTATCAAGTACAGACCGTTTCTGGTAAAAGAAGAGAAAATACTTATTCTCGCTCTAGAGGGTGGAGATCAAAAAGAGATTACTAATGCAGTCAAGCAAGTAATTAAGGAGTGTGTCATCACAAAAGGGCTCAAGATTGATAATCTGCCTGCCTTTGATATTGAATACTTATTTTTAAATATCCGTGGTAAGTCTGTAGGTGAATCTATAGATCTCCTTGTTACATGTGGTGATGATGGAAAAACAGAAGTGAGTATAAATGTTCCCATTTCTGCCATTCAAGTTGTAAGATCTGAAGACCATACAACAGAAATTGAGATCGGTGATGGTTGGACTGTAAAGATGAAATATCCTTCTCTTAACCAGTTCATTGAAACTAATTTCACTGATAGTGAGGATACTATTGAGAAATCATTTCATGTTCTCTCTAGTTGTATTGAGATGGTTTATAATGATGCAGAGATGTTTGCCGCATCAGACTGTACTAAGAAAGAGTTAAAAGAATGGGTCGAAGCGTTGACTTCAAAACAGTTTCAAAAACTTGAAAGATTTTTTGAAACCATGCCTAAATTGTCACATAAGGTGACTGTAATTAATCCAAACACTAATAAGAAAAACACTGTAGTATTAGAGGGCTTAGCCGATTTTTTCGCCTAAGTATGTCTCACATTAATCTTGAGACATACTTCCGAATCAATTTCGCTCTCATGCAGTACCATAAATACAATTTGTGGGATATTGAGAATTGGATGCCTTGGGAAAGAGACATCTATGTTGGATTACTTAGACTTCACATTGAAGAAGAAAACCTAAAAGCAAAAGCTAGGGAAGCTCAAATGAAGAATGGCTAAAGTAACTACATCACTATTTGAAACAGCTGCAAAAGCAAAGAAAGTTGTAAAAGCAGATAAGATTTTTGGAAAAACCAAGAGTCAAATAGATGGTGCAAAGAATACAATACTACCTACAAAAGGGAAGTTAAGTAAAGTCAGAGGCAAGATGTCTCTGGTTCCTCAAGCTTTAAAACCTCCCGAACAGGCAACACCTAGAACAAGTGTAAAAAGAGTTGGAAGGTTAGTAGAAAATAAAGTCCAAAACTTAGTTCCTAATTTAGTAAAGTCTGTACAATCAAAGGTTAGTGATTTTGATCCACAGGCGTTCTTAGGTAAAATATTTGATGGTGGTTTAAATTCTTTAGAGAAATTTGGATCTGGTTTGTCTGGTCTGCAATCTTCTCTAAAAAGATCTCTAGGATTTTTAAGTGAAGCGAAGGGAATTGTCATTGATCTTATCGAGAAGATGGCGAAGGCCAAACCCCAAAAGTCAAAGGGAGGTCTGATAAAAGGATTATTAAAAGGTGCCGCAGTTGTTGGGTTGGCCGCACTGGCAGTTAAGGCAGCACCACTAGCGTTAGGTGCCGCTGGTGCAATAGGTGGTGCATTATTTAAGGCAACTCCTTTGGGAATGGGTATCACTCTTGCTAAGAAAGTGTTTGGACGTAAGAAAAATGAAGAAGAAGTAAGTGGAACTACAGCAGAAGCAACTAAAACATTTAAAGAATCCTTAGAGAAATTCGATGAAGCTTTGAGTATCATTGAAATGCAGTTCAAAGGTAAGAGATACCGAAGAAATAGAGAACAAAATCAAAATCAAAACCAGAACGAAAATCAAAACCAAAACACTGAGGAGCCAGGTGTTGAGGAGACTTTACAAAATAGTGGTGGAGCAACAGAAAATGTGGAGTCAGGTGTTGAGACTGAGACTAGCACCGACTCAACTAATTTAAGAACTCATGATCATCCTCACTTGGATCCAGATCTTAAACCCGCTCCTGGCACTGATTTCCTTCCCACCGACAAATCGGCATCTGACCCTGTTTATGACTCTGCTGGAAATGAAGTTAAAATAGGTGATGTTGTTGGTGGTGATGGTCCAGCAGCTGCTGCAGCAGAAAGCCTTTCTGAACCAACAAGTGATTTGAGTGGACAGGGAGGACCTAGTTTAGTATTAAAACCAGAGAGTGTAAAATTTATCAAGGGAAATAGAGGTGCTCTTGGACCTCAGGGAGATCCAGGCGGTAAAACTACGGTTATGGCTCCATCAGCGGAACCTGAGGCACCTGAGGCAATGAAACCTGAGCCAGAGGGACTTATGAGAGGCCTCGCTGGTCTGGGTGATTTTTTAACTTTTGGAATGACTGACTTTGATGGGAGAGGGGATCTATTTAAAGTTAGAGGGAAAGGTCAATTAAATACTGGTATAGACGGTACAACAGAAATTCCTAAACTGGACATTAATCCTGATGAGAGAACTCTTGATGCACTAGGAAAGATAACAGATGGTATAAGTCAACCAGCTAGGGGAGGTAAAGGTGCAAAAAATCCCACTCCTTTGCCAGTATCAATACCAATTCCAGTAGGAGGTGGTAATAAACAACCAATGGATTATAAGATGAGTAGAATGGCTAATGAAGCTCCCATATTACCTTCAGTAGATCCAAGTAATATGCACGTCACGACAACTAAATCACTGTTTAATATTATAGGTGCGGTATAATGAAGAATAAATCTAAGATAACAGGTATTAGACAACAGGCTCAGAAATCTGTAGATAAATCTGAATCGTCTATAAATCGATTCGCCAGCTTTATGGGTGTGTTATCTAAGGGTATTACAAAGGATATTCCTGATAAAAAAACAATAAAAAAAGCTAGACTATTTGCAAAAAATTTCGGTGGTGGGAGGAGTTCAAAAGTGAATAAGATGTTACTTGGTGGTGCTATAATGTTGCCTCTAGTTTTGGGACAAATGATGTCAAAGGAGAGATCTACAGAGGAACTTCTCCAAACCCAATATGGTGGAAACGAGAGAGCAATGCAATCGGATCTTGATGAAGAACAAAAGGTCAGAGACGAAGGATTAGAAAAAGTAAAAACCACTGCTGATGAGAATAAAGACATAGCATTGGATAAGAAGAAAGATCTTCAAGCAGTATCTCAGAAAGGTCCAGAAGAAGCTGTTAAGTCAGAAGTTAATTCTGATGACAGTACTCTAGAAAAGATGAATGACAGAATGGTAACTGAGGATCAAGGTATTGATAAAAAAAATGTAGATCATTTTGACGAATTGATGGATAGATTTGTGTTTCTTGCTAAGCAAGGTGCTTTTACTGTGGATAAAGGTCCATCCTTAGCCGAACAGTTGAATAATGCACGAAAAAAAGTAATGGCAGACATCAGAAAATTTACTGGTGGTAAAGTTGATGACGGTGTATATTCTCTTGGTTTTGGAATAGAAATTGCAAATCCTCTTTCAAAGAAAGGCAGAAACATTATAAAGAACACGACTAGTAACTTGTGGAATTCCCTGTTCAACAGGGGCGAAGGGGAACCTGAGAAAACTGAACTTCAACTAATTGAAGAAACGATTGAGGCAAAGATAGCAGAAAATGAAAAGATGATAACTGATGCTGGAGGACCCTTGCTCGCAGATGAGGAGACACGAGATAAGTATTTTAAAACTCTCGGTGAATTAAACAAGTTGAAGAAACGACTTAAAGAAAAACCTTTTGAAGTACTTGGAGAGTTCATGGCAGATGCCAATCCCAGTAGTGTTTCAGCACAAACTAGTATGTTGAATCTAACTGTTGACACAGGTGAAATCGCTGGAGATACTCCAGAAGCAAGAGCATGGTTGAGGACAATTAATGCAACAGAAGCAAACAATCCCAACAAATACAACACACTAGTTGGTGGTGAGATTGTTCCTGAACTGACGCAAATGACTATTCAGGAAGTTTATGATATGGCTTACAGTAGAGAAATCGGTTATGGTAATATGCCCCAAAGATTTGGTGGTAGAACGGTTTCATATGGTGGATATTCTTCTCATGCTGCTGGTGCATATCAATTCCATCCAGGCACAATGATGGATAGAGTAAAAGAAATGGGATTAGATCCAACTAAAGTATTATTTTCACCACAGACTCAACAACTCCTTGCACTTCAACATATGCGTGCTATGGGTGCTGACCCCAACAAAGCTATGGATGCAAGATCTCTTGCAATAACAGGAAGTGCTGGTGGATGGGAAGGATTAAGTACTACTAAAGGAAAGATTACTTATAATGAAGCGATGGATTTATATAATAAATTCTTACGAGAAGAGAAGTCTATGGGAGATCGGTCATCTCTCACTCCAAATAATGCTAATAAAATTGCTGAATTCACTCCAGAGGGATACATGCCTTATGATGATCCAGCTGGATCCGAAACACAAATTGTTGCATTTACTCCACAGATGCAACCAACTAACCAGCCTGGAATGGTTGTATCGGGAGGTGATTCAGCTCCACAAATAATAGCAGTAGCAGATGTTGGATCAGTTCTCTCTCAAATTCAACTTAACAATTTAGCTCGAACCTGATGGCATATTCCTTACTGTACGCTACTTTCAAACAAGTTTTAGTCACCCCTGAGAATAAGATTTCTTTCAAGAGGGGTGGTTCTAGTGACTCGGATAAAGATCCATCTGTAGATTCTCTTGACATTAAGAATAGTGTTGTGCAATGTGATTATTTTGAGGATCTCTTATCTCCATCAATAACAGTTAGATTGTTATGCTCTGATACTTCTGCTCTCTTATCTTTAATACCTATAAGAGGGTATGAGAGAATTGATCTTGTTATAGGAACTGCATATGGTGATGTTAAGTTCACTGAGGAAAATGGAAATCCTTTATATGTGTCTTCCATTCAAAAAGTTAGTCAAGTTGAAGGACAAGAAACATTCACTCTTCAGTGCTGTACTCTAACTAATCTTTCAAATGAGACTACTAGAGTCGTGAAAAGATATGAAAAAGCACCAATAAGTGAACACGTTAAGAAAATACTAACAGATGTTTTACAAATTGATGAAGATAGGATGAGCATTGAGAAGAGTATTACTTCTTATGGTTTCATAGGTAATATGAGAAAACCATTCTATACTATACAATGGTTATGCCCAAAAGCAGTCCCAACAACATCCACAGTGTCAGGGAAAAGTGGAGATGGAGTAAAAGCGGAAGGAAAGGGAACATCTGGATTCTTTTTCTATGAAGATTATGATGGATATAAGTTTAAGTCAGTAGATAGAATGGTGGATGCTACTCAAGTGGACTATCCAGATGACTCAGAGAAACTATCGAGTGAGTATGGTATCCCAACATATACTCATTCAACTTTAATTACTGCAAACGATGAAACAAATAATTTTAAAATTCTTTATGCTGGTATAGACAAAACAACAGATGTACATAAAAATTTAAGGGTTGGTCTTTACAGTAACTTGACATATGTGTATGATCCGTTAAAATGGAACTTAGATGTGGTGAAATACAGTCTAAAGGATAACGTAGACCAAAACAATTTGAAGACTGCTGGTGATGAAGTTCCTATTCCACAGGGAGATATCACCGACTATGCTTCAAGAGTTCTTGTAAGAATGGGTGATAGGGGAATGTGGAACCCAGGCCTTGAGGAGTCTGCTGAAGATGTAGAGGGACAGGGTAGAGATCCTATTGATATGGCAAAAGCTTTTACCAGATACTCAATGCTCTTCCAACAGTCCCTAAATATAAGTGTACCCTGTAATCCTCTATTAAGAGTAGGTGGTATAATCAGAGTAGAACTTCCAGAGGTAGGCGATACTAATCTAGGACCTAGAGGTCAGAAGAAAACTGACTCTGAACAAAGTGGATTCTTTGTTATCCGTAGTGTACGACACCACTTTGAAATAACTGAAGGGAAAAATGTCACTTCCCTAAATCTCATTAGAGATTCATATGGCATCCAATAAGGAGGAAAAATGGAAAGTTTAGAGAAACACATTCAAAAAGATAAGGAGATCTTAGAAGATCCCACAACAAGTCCTGCTGCTCGTAGGCATATCAAAGAAGAACTTCATGAATTAGAAGTTTACTCTCATAATCACCGTCAAGAGATTGAGTCTGGAGATCATCACGATCCTACCGCACTAGAGTTATTTTGTGAAGTAAACCCAGACGAGCCTGAGTGCTTAATTTATGACGATTAATGCCTGATGTTAGATACCACCCTTGCACAAACCAACTTTGTTGGAAAAGACGGATTTATATGGTGGATTGGTAGAGTTGCCGATCCAGCAGTTTGGAAGAATTCGTCTACTGATTGTAAAAAGGGTTGGGCATATAGATGTAAAGTAAGAATAATAGGTTATCACCCATTCGATGAAGCCGTGATGAGTGAGGCGGAATTGCCTTGGGCACATGTCATGGTAGATCCCAACTCTGGTGCTGGAGGAGCGTGTATAGGTGAAAAGTCAAAAATGCTTGGTGGAGAAACTGTCTTTGGTTTCTTCTTGGATGGTGAAGAGGCACAACAACCAGTCATCTTTGGTGCATTAGCAAGGAATATAAATCCAGAATTAGGTCCCCGAAATGCTTCCTCCTCTATTCAAGAGGGTGATAATGTAGAAGGTGAGAATAATGCCTTCGGTGTAGCGTCAGGTAGAAGAGCGGGTATTGATGGGATGACCACTCTGCCTAATGATGAAAACAAAGCAATAGGAGGAGACGCATCACCAATCTATAGTGTGTCTATTGATACTCCATCTGGAAAGACTCAAACACAATTAAACGCAGATAATAAAGTTGGCGAGGAAAAGAAAAATTCACCAGGCGAACTGGAAAATGGAAATGAAGGTGTATCTAACGATAGGAAGTCAGAAACAACATTTTCCAATACTCAACTAGGTCCTCATAGTATGAACAATGGCTGTGAAGACGGTCCTTTGAGTGATATTGCACATACGATTGGTAGTTTTCTAACCACAGTAAACTCACTTACTGAGTTTGCTGGTTCTTATATTGATACTGCAAACAATCTGCTTCAAGATATTAATAAGTTAGTCAGAAAGGCTGCTAAGTTAGTATCTGCTGCGGTTAAAAAGATAGTCAATATGATCAGAGACAAAGTTATTGCTCTGGTAACAAAGGTATTCAGAAATCTACAAGCACTGATCATACCAGAACCACAAAAGTCTCCTGTTATAAAAGCTCTACAAAAAATACTTGACATCTTATTCTGTCTTTTCAACATAGACTTCTTGAGTATGTTGCTGAATATGTTCAAGGATATGATAGGAAAGGCACTGAATCCCTCCGTATGTGCCGTTGAACAGTTCATTGCAAATATTTTGGCAGATATCTATGATAAAATACTCGCAGCATTAAAACCACTTCTAGACGGATTAGATTGGTTGACTGGTGCTTTGGGTAAGGTGGGTAGTCTGTTATCGAAGATCAGTAGTTATGCTAATATGATATTGGGATTCTTTGCTTGTGCTAATTTAAAATGTAAAGACTATGACGATTGGACACAGGGAGTAGGTGCTATAGAAAAACCAAATCTAAAATTTGGAAAAGTTCTTGACAACATGAAATTCTTACAGAAGTTTGAGAATTTTGTTGGAGCAGCAGACACTACTGGTGATGGAGCATATAGTGCAACAGCTAAATTCTCACTTCTTAGTATGATAGGCATGGGTGCTGACGAATTTTTTGATTGCACTGCTAGAACACAGAACCCACAAACACAAGATGATCTTGGTGATGCAGTGCCGCCAGGATTTACATGGAGTGAGTGTATTCCGCCTAAGGTAGAAGTTCATGGTGATGGAACAAAAACTGCTGTTCTCATGCCTATAGTTTCGTCTATAGATGGAAGTATTCTTACTCTAGAGATACTAGAACCAGGCTTAAATTATACAGTAATTCCAAAGATTTCAATTATAGACAAGACTAGACATGGTGGCGGTGCTAATGCTGAAGCGATCATAGATGAAAATGGATCTATTGTTGACATCTACATGTTATCGCCTGGAGAGGGATACTGCCCTTCGACTAATGTAGTTCCTCCAAAATTCCCTGTCACAGAGGATACTGATGATGAAAATCCTTTCATTACATTTACCACACCCGCTGATGATGCAGTAGGTGTTCAGACTTCTGTATCATTGTCTATTACATTCAATGAACCAATAACAAGAGGTAATGGTGATGTTACCATTACGGAAGCTGGCACTAATGTTGTACACGAAAGAATTAATGTAAACGATAATAGAATATCATTCCTATCTGATAGAATTATTAAGATAGACCCAAAGAATGACCTAAGTTTCAATACTGAGTATTATATCTCTATGTCTGAGGGTTCATTCATGGATCTCTTTGATAATCAGTTTGCTGGTATGGCCAGAACTGATACCTATAACTTTACAACCAGAGGTGTTTCTGGTATTGGTAGTGAGGCAGTTGGTATTGTTACTGATCTTGTTCCCTATAGGCCTGGAATTGGATATACTTCTGGAGATAAAGGTAGAGTAGGAGAT
>Ga0208749_1000397_pt1 | contig 10802 bp, 10 predicted proteins | sample Knorr_S15_td_DCM_FD_185601 | JGI IMG/M metagenome (GOLD analysis project Ga0208749, IMG submission 185601) | Marine microbial communities from Southern Atlantic Ocean transect - Knorr_S15_td_DCM_ad_63m_LV_B (SPAdes) (version 2) | ecosystem: Environmental > Aquatic > Marine > Oceanic | place... | reverse complement strand
CGAACATCATTATCGTTAGTAGTGCACCAGCTTCAGCCATAGCAATCGCTCCGTACTTGGACAAACGCTATTCGCTCATTAAGGCTATGCCGGCACAATCAAGAATCTGGTTTCATAAATCGATTCTAAACTCTCTTTACAATCAAGGTGGAACTAATGATATCGACAACCTCGATAAACTCCCCTGTGGCTATACCTTGACCGTCTTCTGATTTTGCATTGTAGGTCTTCTGAGCACCGCCTACTTCGATTGTAACTTGGCCGACGTCGCCTTCCGGGATTCGGAGATAAACTGATCCTTTCTCACCAATCGCTTGCTCCATTTCGATATTTCCACTGGCTTCCAGAGAAAAGAAAAGTTGGAAGATTTTTCCAGTCCCATACATCGATGCTAATCCGGCAACCCCACCTACACCTATGGCCAGAGTATCTCCTCCATCGGACTTTAGTGTGTATAATCCAGATAGGCCGAAGAACATCATGAATGCCATTACTCCTTGGAATGTCATAGCATCGAATGCACCGTCAGAACTCATGACATCGAATTCGATGCCAAATAACCCCTCAAACAAGCCCTCACCGACCCCTCCAATCAGCATCAAGAGGAACCAAAACAGGAATAGAACGCCTCCAATCAGCGCAGATGCGGCAAAAATCAGTTCTAATGTTGAACCAGATTCGCCGAAAACAAGTTCTACCAAATTGAAGTCGTCTAGGGATACCATGGATTGTGTCACAAGGGCATTTGCTTTGATTGCTTCGCCGGATTTAGGGGGATATTCAGACTTTATTCCTACGTCTGAGCCATTCCGCAATCCCACGATCAAAATTCGTCACGGGGCCTAAAGTTAGTCCTGTGATTATCGCAGTGACGACTTTACGCGTAAGGGATGAGGAAATATACGGTTCAGTAATTGTCCATACCAATAAAGCAATTAGAATAATGACAATTGGTATCAACATCCTTCGAAGGAAAATATGGTACCCCCCAAGCATATCATATGCTGGATTGTTGATTACATCATCAACTCTGTCCGACATACCCTTGCTTGACAGGAGGTCACCTCAATTAGCCAACCAGAATAGAGCGGCCAAGAAAGTTAGGGCGGTTGGACCTCCATACATCAAGGCCTTACTTACGACAGGAGTATCGTCCACTCTTCTTAAATCGCCAGTAACTGGATCCCGAACTAGTACGGTCCTTTCTGATTTGGAGTATCTGTCTGAAAATTCTTTGTGATTTCTGGCGACAAAGATAAGGAAATACACCCCTAAAGCAAGCATACCGCTACCTGTACCTTGGAGAATTGCTGCAACTAGTGCTGTTTCTATTTCTGATGCAATGATTAATTGTGCGAATCCGGTAAGGAAGAAAATTAGAGAGTCAGCCCTTGCCATCAAGTAGAGCGAACTAGCCGGCTATCATCAATCCTTTGCCGTCAGATACTAATCAAACAAGACTACTTGGTTTCTTTTCCCATACCGCCCATGTACCTCTTGCATGAGCGATTTTCTTTCCATTTTGATCTGTGATTTCACCTTGTAAATGGGCTAAATTTCGACCCCTGCGTACTACTTCGCCAACCGCAGTAAGATTAGAACCGACATAAGCAGGTTCGAGATATGACAAATCCAATTGTGCTGTTGCACACCATTCTTCTTTCGATAAAGTAGTCACTAATGTCCCTCCCATTGCTGAGTCCAACAATGTAGCATGTAGCCCTCCATGTGCTACACCTCCGGCGTTTAGATGGTCTTCTCTAATCGTCAATTCGACAACACATCTACCTGGAATAAATTCAGTTATTTCAAAGCCTATTGTTTCCGCCAATTTAGTCAATTTGGGGACACTTGATTCATCAGTCATATTTCAGCCTCAATCATTATTTGCAGCTAATCCAGTTTGTACCGACCATAGCCTAGAGTATAGTCCGTCAGAATCAACCAATTTCTCATGCGTGCCTAATTCAGTAATCAGGCCGGAATCTAAGACTGCAATCTTATCTGCATTTCTAACGGTGGAAAGGCGGTGAGCGATAATGATGGTTGTTCTATCTGTAGAAATTCTTTCAATTGAACGCTGTAATGCTGCCTCTGTCTCATTATCGACATTGCTCGTTGCTTCGTCAAATACCAGTATTGGTGCATCTTTTAGCACCGCACGTGCGATTGCTAAACGTTGGCGCTGGCCGCCAGAAAGTCTGTGGCCGTCTTCACCGATATCGGTCTCCCAGCCCTCTGGTAGTTCATTGATGAAATTAGTAGCCTCTGCTATACGAGCCGCTTCCAAGACCTCTTCCTCACTAGCACTAGGTCTACCATAGAGGATATTTTCTCTTACAGTTCCTGGGAATAGAGTAGTGTTTTGAGAAACCAAAGAAATTGAACCCCTTAGTGATGCTAACTTTAGTTCCTTAACATCATTTCCATCAAGACTAACCGAACCTTGTAGTGGGTCGTGGAAGCGAAGAAGAAGTCCAACTAGGGTGGTCTTACCCGATCCTGTACTTCCAACAAGTCCGATTGTTTCTCCTGCCTCTATACTAAGAGATACTCCTGAGAGAACCGATTCTCTTTCTGGATAGGAAAACTCAATGCTATCAAAGGTGATCTCTCCATTCACCTCATCCAATTCAATATCACCTTCAACTAAACCGATTGGAGTATCTAGTAGATTCAGAACTCTGTCAGTTGATGCCATGGCTCTCTGATACAAATCGAAAGTTTGGCCGAGGCGAGTAAGAGGCCAAAGTAGCCTTTGGGTGATGAAGACGATTATCGAGTAAGCCCCAATTGACAGTGAACCCTCGAGAGCTAACCAACCTCCGACCAACATATTCGCTGTAAAAGCAAATAAAATGGCCATTCGAATAAGAGGAACGAATGAGGCAGAAAGACGTATTGCATCTCTATTTGCATCTCTATATGAGCGAGAGGCAACACCTACCCGCTCTACCTCTCGCTCCTCTGCGGTGAATGATTTGATTGTGGTTATTCCGCTGAGGTTGTTATTCAGTAGAGCGTTGAGTTCCCCCACTTCTTTGCGGACTTTGGCGTAACGAACGCCAATTCTACGCTGGAAGATAAATGAGCCGCCGACAATTATGGGGATAGGTAATATTGCATAAATCGCCACAGAAGGTGCCAGAATCAACATCACCCCCCCAACTACGATAACCGTTGTTGCAACCTGAAGTAAGTCATTGGCACCTTGGTCGAGAAACCTCTCAAGTTGGTTGACATCGTCATTCATGATGGCCATCAACCCGCCAGTTGTTTGACCGGAAAACCATTGCATCTCGAGATTTTGAATATGCTCATATGCATCCATTCTCAATTCATGTTGAGCATTTTGAGCGAGATTCCTCCATAATACTCCAAACCAATATTCGAATAGTGATTCTAGAATCCAAATAACCACTGTAAGAGCTACTAGAATCAAAAATTGATCATAAGGATTCGGATATCCAAAATGAGCTAGCATCGAGTCTTCTTTGTATGTTACAACGTCGATAGCCATGCCGATTAGAATAGGCGGTGCTAGATCCCAAAACTTGTTCATGATTGAACAAAATGAGGCGAGCCAAACATGCCATCTATACTCCCTCAAGTGCCCTAACAAGCGCAACAGAGGATGGCTGCGCTCTGTCATGTGTGTCTCTAACTATGGACAGTGCTTGAATCTGCCCTAGGGCATAGGGTTAGTTTACAGCAAGAAAATTACTGTTTACTCAGATGTGATAGGTGTCGAACCTGTTTCAAGATTAGGATTCTCATCTTTTATTTCCTGCTTCCTTACCTCTGCTTGCAGAGTTAGTAATTCAAAATAGGTATTCTTCGCTTCTGTGTAGCGTGTCATTGCCTCTTGATATGCTACCTTTTCCATGTGGTAGGTTTGACCATCACGAGCTGCGGCATCCATACGGTAAAGCAAGTAGAAGAAAAAGGAGGTTGGGGCCCAGGCTCCTACAAGTAGTAACCAATTATCATCAAAGTTGAATGGGCCCATCCCCATAAATTCAGTATTGGCCCCTACAACCATGGTCGAAATTATTGATACGGGCCATAGTACTAAGTTTACTAGCAATAGTACCCATTCGTACATTTCATACTCCGATCTTCCGCGTGGTCTTTTTGGCCTTGGTAATGTTTCAGTTGCTTCCGTCATGTCCCAATCGAATACGAATGAATCTTCCGTCTGATTTGAGGCTTCTCCCGTTTCTGTTAGTTCTTTTTCTAATAAATCAGGGTCTAACTTAATCTCAGAGATTGCATTATCGGGGATTTTTTCCTTAAATCTAGGAAGTGTCAAAAGCGAACAAAAAAGCAAAGTAAACAATACCACTGAAAATAACTCAAATGGATATATCTCTGAGATACTCGCATCTTTACTAATTGGAATTATAAATCTCGCGATTAATGAAATACTAAACGCAGAAATTGCAAAACTGGGTGCAAACTTAACTCTATAGAAAAATCCGAAAGAGGCAATGACCAACAACAATGAAACGATATCTAGAATTCCTACCAAGTCAGATTCACTGCCTGTAAATATTGGGTACGAAATTATTGCTCCAGGAATAAGGCCCCAAAAAAAGACTAAGGGGATCGCGGCTATGGAAATTCCTGTTAGGTCAGCAAATCCTTCCAATGTTCGGTTTACCAATGTGCCCTCTGCAAAATAACCAATCCAAATTACTGAACTTAGCAAAACTATTGCTGGAAATGTAAATTGAAGATGATTGATGAAAGCAGTGGATATTCGCTTCAACAGCCCACTTTTTGGTTCTTGGTAGACTATAATTTCGGAATTAACTGGATTAACATAATCTTGACCAGCCTGTTTTGCAATAGGAGGTGACGTGTCTCTAACAATGCGAACCTTCTGGTTTTTCTTTGCCTCCTTCCTTTCTTTCAGATTATCCTGACGTTTTCGCAAATCCTCGCTCATTTCTCCCATTAGATTATTGAATTTAGAAGATGCACGGTCAAAATGTTGAGAGGTTTTCTTAGAAGCATCTTGAGAAAGTTCGTCTATCCTGACTATTAACTTCTTCAAGCGTTCTTCAATAGGTTCGTCCTTCGAGACCTCTGCCATCAGGTGATAGACTATCATCAACTGTCTTCAACCCTTAGGTTGGAAATTACAAAATTAACCATTGGAAGGGGTTATGTCTCCCGCCCAAGTATCTGCCCAAATATCATAGGTTTTGATACTAACAGAGTTCGTTGAATTAGTACGAATCTCGTAGTAATCAGAGGCTGAAAAATATCCATCTCCTGAATAATCCCAATAAATAAAATCCCACCAATCACCACGTATGTCGGTTTGGTTAGATGTCAAATCAGCAAGATTAAACTCCACAATTATTGAATCAGACTCGATAACTTGGAAACTCAACTCCGTAGCATCAACCTCGGAGGTGAATCCTAGAGGGACATATCCCGCCCATATTGTGGTTCCATCGGATAATTGGACGGGGTCATCAACATTGAATTCAATCGCCGCTCTAGGTAAATCAGGTTGTAGGCCCAATTCTACATCATCGCCTTTCTCGATACTCAAAACAAAAGCAGAGTCATCGTTCCCGTACAATTCAACACCAATTAGTTCGGGAGGAACGCCTTTCAAGACTAGAATTATACTATGTGTATCATTTTGAGCGCTAGCTACCTGTTCAAGAGATTCAAGATCGTGAGTTATTGTCCATTCGAGTCCTGAAATCGATGTCGTATCAAATCCGAAGGATGGCCAGAAACCATCTGGATCTTCAACTGCTTGTTGGGCGATTTCATAAAATGGATCCTTGTAATTAGGAACTGCATCCCTACCCTCATACCAAACATTACCTAATCTGATATTGGTGGTTTCGGTACCTTCTATAACTTCAGTATCAATAGAAGTGGTTCCAAGACTGAATCTCATTGCGATTGAACGTAGATTTTGCTCATCGTCTTTCGCAACGTTCCAATGTATTTCTCCCTGTTGAGTTTCTGTTTGGTAAGTTGTTGAAGATTTAACACGCAACTTAGAATTAGCAGACGCCAATAACAACACATCTAGAGAGTCTGAATTAGAAAGTAATTCGTTAAGTAGATCATTATTGAAAGGAAAGCAACCGGTATCTTCGCAAGGTTCGATAGGGACTTCCAAACAACCTGAAGTGCTGGAAATTATGAGCAATATCCCCAGCAACACTGCTCTCATTGAGATAAATCCCGTGACCTATCGCTGATGAGGCTATGGTTTGCAAGTTAATCAAAATATGCTATATCGTGACCGTAAGAGAGTCTCGGACTCCTTGCGTCGCCCCTATATGGAGTGATTATTGCGCCTATAGTGAGAAGGGGGTATATTGGTGATAGACAACATACTCGTAGTCTACAAGAAAAACTTCGAGGAGATTCATGACCAAGCGTTGGAATCAATCCGAAATGAATTGGATATTATTGTCGCCGAACGTGGAATTAGTGTAGATTATTCCGCTAGAGAAACCGTTAGACGCACCGATTTCATTGAATGCGATTTGGTAGTTGTTTTAGGCGGTGATGGAACCCTAACTTCAATTGCCCATTCTGTAGATTCCGACACTCCTGTGATGGGGGTAAATTCCCATCCAAGGTCAGAGGATGAAGAGGGGTCATATGGATTCTACATGGGCAGTGACCCGAAAAATTTCGCAGCTGATATTCGCTCAGTAATAGAAGGGACTGCAATCGTAAATCGGCTACCGAGGTTACAGGCAGAGATTGAAACCACAAGTGGAAATAAAATCCGTTGTGACCCTGCATTGAATGATTTGTTGGTCGCTAATACACACCAATATCAGCCTTCGAAATACAGAATTCAACGTGGGCAGAATGTCGATTGCAAACAATATTCCTCAGGTTGTCTTTTCTCAACATTCCTTGGCCAAGGCGCCTGGTATCGTCATGTGGTCAATATAGAAGGGACTACCTTCCCCCTTTCAGAAGTAGACAATCACTACCTATTCGTGGCTAGAGATTTACCTCGAGCAGAAAGAAGAGAAGATGGATCATACTGGAAGTGGACACAACAGCCTACTATTCTGACAAGTGATATGCATCGTGGATACGTTGTGAGCGATGGTTGGGATGAAACCCATTTTACCCGTGGTTCTACAATCACTATCGACATTCAAGGCCCTGATTTGCAATTGTTGACTTTCAGAAGCACAATGCTAGATCGAGTCGCCAATTGGCTAGACGACTAATTCACAAGATTTGCTCGAGGAATAGTTTGGTTCGATCGTGCTTCGGGTTATCGAAGAAATCGTGAGGCGTATTCTCCTCGATTAGGTGACCTTCATCAAACAGTATGCATCGGTCTGCTACTTCCTTAGCGAACCCCATCTCGTGTGTGACTACAATCATTGTGATATCTCTTACAGCAAGATCCTTCATCACTTCTAGAACTTCTTTAATCATTTCAGGATCTAAAGCAGATGTTGGCTCATCAAAAAGCATGATTTTTGGATCCATAGCCAAAGCTCTAGCGATTGCTACCCTTTGCTGTTGTCCACCCGAAAGACCACTAGGGTACTTGTAAGCCTGCTCCGGTATCCCCACTCTTTCCAGAAGTTCCATTGCTTTCTTTTCCGCATCTGATTTAGACACATTATTCACCTTCATAGGAGCTAGGGTAATATTTTCCATAATTGTAAGATGAGGAAATAGATTGAATTGTTGAAATACAAATCCAATATTTGCCCTAATCCTCTTCAAATCTCCAACACTTGTTTTGTCGCTAATTTCCATACCCTCTACTTTGATTTCTCCGGCGCTGTGAGGTTGGAGCCGATTTAGAGTCCGAATAAATGTAGATTTACCGGAACCTGATGGCCCGAGAATAACGATTATTTCTCCTCTTTTTATTTCCATATCTATACCCTTAAGGGCCCAAAAGTCCCCAAAGTTGACTTTTACACCTTTAGCACTGATTATTATCTCATTTTCTTCGCTCATGCTCTCTCAGCTCCTCCTTCTTTCACTAATCCTAAGTTTCTTTCGACTCTCATTGAGATTCGGGAGATGTAAAATGCAGGTATCCAAAATACTATTGCGGCAAAATATAGAGGTTCTAGATAGTACCCCATGAAATTAAAATCTGTTTGAGATAAAGTAGAAGCTATTTTTAGGAAATCGAGAACGCCAATAATGTATAGCAGAGTAGTATCTTTCCATAGCCCAATAAAGACACTCACAATCGACGGTAATGTAGTCCTAATTGCATTAGGAAGTTCGACATATTGTTTTGTTTGAATAGGGCTAAGGCCCAAAGCAACAGCCGCTTCCTTCTGACCACTATCTACAGATTGTAGACCTCCTCGAATTACTTCAGCGATATAGACTCCACCGAATAAACTGAATATCGCCATCATCCTCAAAATATTGCTAAAGTCCTCTGGATCTGAAAATAAAGGATCTGCCACATCTCCCAACATAAATAATGCAAAATACAACCAACAAATCAACGGCCCCGATCTGAAAATCTCGATGAATGCTACCGTAGGCCATTTTACAACTGGAAGGCTACTTTGTCTCCCAAATGCAAAAAGGATGCCGAAGCCGAATCCTAATACACATCCTGCAGTTGCTACGATGAAATTAACGAAAAGACCACCCCATTTAGTTGAAGGAACTCCTGGTTGGGAAAGAGGCTCTAGAATAGGACCAATGAATGGAATTGAAGACAGAGATGCTGCTATTGATTGAATTGATTCTGGAGGGTCCAGCATGAAGATGATCAAGAAAAAGTTAGATATCGTGAGAATTATCAAAATTCTCTTTAAGCGATTAACTTGATATTCTTCACTTCTAATTGAATATATTCGGGTTAATATGAAAGAAAATAGTGTTATAATCGAAATAATAACTAATCTAAGTCTAACCTTTTCTGTATCATAATTCGCATATTCGGGATTAGTTGCAAATGCTATAATTGCTATTGAAACCACTGCGAATCCTGGAATAAATCTGGTTGATTTAATATCTGATGTACCATAAAAAGAACCAATTATTATCATAGAAAATAACACAAATGGCCAGAATCTCCAATTTTCTGCCGGAATCAAATCCGAAGTCATAGCCAAAGTCAAATCTGGTCCAATTGATAATAAAACACGATTGGACCAAACAATATCCCATCTCATCTCCAGAAGAAGTATTTCAAGCGCCATTTCAACTAAGAATGCACTGATTAATGCGCTAAAGGTCCCAAGTATAGCCGCTGAAGTAGTGCGTAGTATAGTTAATTTCAGAAGTGAAAGACAAACTACCCAAATTGCCAGAGCCGAAAAGATAGAAGAACCAAAAGAATATACCAATCTATCTAATCTAGTAATTTCTGCGGCTAATTCCATACCCATTGAATCGTTGAAGTAGTAAAAGAAGGAAAATAACCCGATTGACAGGGAGAGCATGGAAATGGTTCTGTCATGAGGAGTATCCTCAAATCTAGATCTTCCGGATACTGCAATTTCGGCCCTATATAGGGATTTCAATGCTTCAGCATGTGAAGGTAGGGATAGAGAACTCATATCCTCACCCTCGTAACTCTCGCGTTGTATAAATTCATAATTCCAGAAATTAGTAAACTACCTGCTTGGTATGTCACTAGAAGTAATATGAATAATGGAATTAGTTTACCCACATTATTCATCATTACCGATATTACGTAGAATACATCATTGTAAGAAACTACGATCGCTAAACTACTATTCTTCCACACGTTCATGTATTGACTGTTTAACAAGGGTACCATGCTTCTCAGAGCCTGAGGTAAAATAACTAATCTAAGTCGCTGATAAGGCGTTAGACCAAGTGAAACAGCAGCTTCTATCTGACCAGAAGGGAGTGACTGAATACTGCCTCTAACTATTTCAGAAACTACTGATGCAGTGAATAGAGTGAGGCCAAGTACTAATGCTGAGAACATCAAGGTTACTTTGAAGTAAGAGCCTTCGACAAATATCCAAGAGCCCGATGCTTCAGGTCTTACTTTGTCCATAACGGGAGTAGAATAATCTCCTAATATCACCGCTAATCCTAGAACAATTGATGCACCCCAAATTCCTGAACGGCGCAGAACTGCTTGATTTGAGTCATCTACACCATCTCTCTGCATATACCTCATAACAACCGATACAACGAGAAGAATTACAACAAATAGAATTATTCTGGATAATTCAAATAGGGGTAAATACATCCCTTGGCGAGAGGCATACGCTAATCCTTCTGTCTCTAATGAGTTAGAGCCGAATATCCAAGCTTCTGATGATCCAAATGTCGGGAACGAAAGCCCAAATTGAGTGGTAATTACGAATAATAAGATGGCAAGTGGGAAATTTCTAAACAATTCGACATAAACTGTCGCCATGCCAGAGGCTACTTTGTTTGAAGACATCCTAAGCACCCCAATGATGATTCCTAAGATCGTACATAATACAATAGCTAGGAGACTTGCTCTAACGGAATTTATGACCGCTGCCCAATAAAATGTCCAACGACTATCTTCTCCAAATTCAGGAATGAGTGGCCACCCTGTCATATCGAAAGAATTCGCTGAATCCATGAATGACCAATCAATATCCCACCTAGCAGCGGCATTAACATCAGGATTGTTTTGAAGAAACAATATGCGAGTAACCATGTACAATATAATTGGAGATATTGCAATGAAAAAGAAAGCAGAACTTCTTCGATCCATATCCGAAGGATCGGATTCACCTTTGCTAATTATGTAGGCTGAAGTCAAGATAATTATGACAAATAAAGTGGAA
>Ga0208749_1000395_pt1 | contig 10831 bp, 10 predicted proteins | sample Knorr_S15_td_DCM_FD_185601 | JGI IMG/M metagenome (GOLD analysis project Ga0208749, IMG submission 185601) | Marine microbial communities from Southern Atlantic Ocean transect - Knorr_S15_td_DCM_ad_63m_LV_B (SPAdes) (version 2) | ecosystem: Environmental > Aquatic > Marine > Oceanic | place... | reverse complement strand
ATTTTAAACTACTATCATCTTCAGCAGCATATTGGAGAGGAGATGAAAACAATCAAACGTTACAGCGCGTTTATGGTACATCATTTACCAATGCAAAAGATCTAAAAAAATATCTATCAATGCTTGAAGAGCAAAAGAAGAGAGATCATCGTAAAATTGGAAAAGAATTAGACTTATACTTCCATGATGAAGAAATAGGTCCAGGCTTACCATTGTGGACTCCAAATGGAGCGGTTATTATAGATGAGCTTGAAGCTCTTGCAAAGGAAAAAGAAGATTTAGGTGGATACCAAAGGGTTAGAACTCCGCACCTAACTAAAGGCGATTTATATGAAAAGTCAGGCCATTTAGAACACTATATGTCCAGTATGTATCCAGCAATGGATGTAGATGGCACAGATTATTACATGAAACCAATGAACTGTCCCCATCACCATAAAATTTATGCTAATACCCCTAAAAGCTACCGTGATTTACCATATCGTTTATCAGAGTATGGGACATGTTATCGATATGAAAAATCTGGAGAACTATTTGGGTTAATGCGCGTAAGAAGCATGCAAATGAATGATGCTCATATCTACTGCACCGAAGATCAATTTAAAGAAGAATTTATAGGCGTATGTAATCTCTATATGGAATATTTTAAAATCTTTGGTATAGAGAAATATGAGATGAGATTGAGCCTTCATGACCCTAAAGGTTTAGGAAAAAAATATATTGATAATCCAAAGCTTTGGAAGAAAACAGAAGATGATGTTAGGGATGCATTAACAGATGCTGGATTAAAGTTTACAGAGTCTGTAGGTGATGCTGCATTTTATGGTCCGAAAATAGATGTTCAAGTATGGAGTGCAATAGGAAAAGAATTTAGCTTAGCTACAAACCAAGTTGATTTTGCTGTACCTGAACGTTTTGATCTTTCTTATAAGGATGTTGATGGAAAGTCTAAAACTCCGCTATGTATTCATAGAGCTCCATTAGGTACACATGAGCGATTTATTGGCTTCCTTATTGAGCATTTTGGTGGAAACTTCCCATTATGGATTGCACCAAAACAAGTAACCATTTTACCTGTTTCTGATAAGTTTAATGATTATGCACATGAGGTGTGTGACTCATTAAAATCACATGGTATTAGAGTGCATGTCGATAATAGATCAGAAAAAATTGGTTCAAAAATTAGAGATGCAGAAATGCAAAAGATTAATATCATGGTTATTGTAGGTGAAAAAGAAACTCAAGATAAAACCCTAACAATTAGAAGAAGATTTATAAAAGAACAAGAAACACTTTCATTGAATGATTTTACAAAAAAAATTATTGATGAAATAAACGAGAGGAGAGTGACGAATTAAAAAGAAAAGAATAAGAGTTAATAACAAGATTTATGCCGATCAAGTACGAGTTATTGGACCAAATAAAGAACAAATAGGACTGTTGTCTGTGCCTGAAGCCCTTTCAAAAGCCGAGGATGCTGGATTAGATTTAGTCGAAATATCGCCTAACGCAAAACCTCCTGTATGTAAAATTATGGACTTTGGCAAGTTTAAATATGAAGAGAAAAAGAAGGCTCAACAAAGCAAGAAAAATCAGCAGATTATTAAAGTAAAAGAATTAAGAATGAGACCAAATATTGGTGATCATGACTTAGAAAATAAGTTAAAAATGGGGAAAAAGTTTTTAAGCGAAGGTTGCAAATTAAAGATTACTTTAATGTATAGAGGTAGAGAAATGTCACGTCAAGATTTAGGTCAAGACTTAATGAATCGAGTTTTGTCGTCGCTAAATGAGCATGGAGAAATGGAAAAAGATTCTCCTTTGATGGGACGAAAGAAATCTATAATATTAGCCCCGAAATAGGAAATATTATGCCAAAGATGAAAACAAGAAAAAGTGTGTCAAAAAGATTTAAGGTTACTGCTTCAGGTAAACTGAAACGTAATAAAGCAGGACATTCACATATGTTGATTAGAAGAGATAGAGATGTGAAGCGTGCAGCAAAAAAAGCGACAGTAGTAGCACCTTCTTTTGAAAAACGCATGAAAAAAATGATGGGGAAAGTGTAAGCCATGCCAAGATCCAATAGTTCAGTTCCAAGACATAGAAGACATCGTAAAACTGTAAAGTTAGCGAAGGGTTATTTTGGAGCAAGAAGCCGTAATTATAAAGCAGCAAAGGATGCAGTAGTCAAAGCTGGTTTATATGCTTATAGAGATAGAAGACAGAAGAAACGTCAGTTTAGACGTCTATGGATTATGCGTATTAATGCTGCATCAAGATTAAATGGTTTATCGTATTCAAATTTTGTACATTTATTGAAGGAGAAAGGTGTCGATTTAGACAGAAAGGTTTTAGCTCATCTAGCAGTTAATGATCCGTCCGTCTTTGAAGACCTTGTAAAATATTTAAAGAAAAAGTAAAAATAAAGAAGATGTCACTAGATAAAAGTATCAAAGAAATTAAGACATCTTTTCGCTCAGATTTATCCAACTGCAAAACATCTACTGATCTCGAAAATATTCGTATTACTTACCTAGGAAGAAAAGGAAAGATTACTGTATTATTTGATGATTTTGCAAAACTTCCAGGATCAGAAAAACCTAAATACGGTAAAGCATTAAATGTTTTAAAAACAGATTTAACTTCTGCATTTAATAAAAAATCAAATGCATTAAATCCTAATCAAAGTAAATCAAGCAGTAATTCTACTGATTTTTCTCTACCAGGGTATAACTTACCTAAAGGGAGTTTACATCCTCTAGAGCAGGTTACTAGTGAAATAAAGTCAATATTTCAATCAATTGGGTTCTCTGTTGCTTATGGACCTGAAATAGATGACGATTATCATAATTTTGAAGCATTAAACGTGCCAAAACACCATCCTGCAAGAGATATGCAAGACACTTTCTTTGTTGATCCAAATACAGTATTAAGAACGCATACTTCTAACGTACAAATTCACTTAATGGAAAATCAAGATCCACCAATTCGTCATATTTGTTGTGGAAGAGTATTTAGAAATGAAGCGGTAAGTTATAAAAGCTTTTGTTTGTTTAATCAAGTAGAAGGGCTTGTAATAAATGAATCTTCTTCATTTGCAGAAATGAAAGGTACTTTAGAGTATTTTGTCCAAGAAATGTTTGGAAAGAATACTAAGATGCGATTTAGACCAAGTTACTTTCCATTTACTGAGCCAAGCGCTGAAGTAGATATATGGAACGATAAACTAAATCAATGGATGGAAATCCTAGGCTGTGGAATGGTTAATCCAAATGTTCTTAAGAATGTTGGGTATGATAATACAAAATATCAAGGATTTGCCTTCGGAATGGGTATCGAGCGTATTGCAATGATTAAATATGGCATTAAAGATATTCGTCTGTTCTATCAAAATGATAAAAGATTTTTGGAGCAATTCTAGTGAAGGTTTCTTTATCATGGCTCAAGCGTTTTGTTGATTTCAAATACTCTGCATCAGAATTAGCTGACAAGCTAACAATGCAAGGATTTGAATCTGAAGTGCTTACAGATTTTGGTGCACTAGAACATATTGTTGTTGGTGAGGTAAAATCTGCCGAAAAACACCCAGATGCTGACAAATTAAAGGTGTGTACCGTTACAGATGGAAAAGACTCTTATAATGTTGTTTGTGGCGCACCAAATGTTGATAAAGGTCAAAAAATTGTATTTGCTAAAGTAGGAGCAGTCTTACCTGGTGATTTTAAGATAGGAAAAGCAAAAATTAGAGGTGTTGAAAGCTTTGGAATGATCTGCTCTGAAAGAGAATTAGGAATATCAGAAGAACATGATGGTATTATGGTATTAGATAGTTCATGCAAAACAGGCGTATCAATTGATACTGTTCTAGGTGAAATGTATGATGCAATTGATGTAGAAGTAACTCCAGATAAAGCGTTTGCATTGAGTCATCGCGGTATTGCAAGGGAAGTTGCAGCTATGTCAGGTGCTAAGCTTAAAACGCCCATGGAAGCTCTTAAGATTAAATCAAAAACAAAAGATGCGGTTAAGGTTGTTTTAGATAAAAAAGGTGGGTGCACACGCTATATCGCTGGTACAATGAAAAACCTAACAGTAGGCCCATCACCTAAATGGCTTGCTGATTATTTAAAGTCTGCAGGACAGAAAAGTATCAATAACCTTGTTGATATCTCTAACTTTATGTTATTAGAGATTGGTCATCCTACACATATTTTTGATTTAAAAAAGCTTTCAAAACCTACTATTGAGGTAAAATGGGCAAAAAAAGGTGAAAAATTTGATGCACTAGATGAAGAATCTTATGTGCTAGATAAAGAGCACCTTATTATTACAGATTCTGTAAATACTATAGCTTTAGCAGGAATTATAGGAGGAAGAGATAGTGCTGTTTCAGATTCAACAACAGACGTATTGATTGAGAGCGCTTATTTTGATCCTGTCGTTATAAGAAAAGGGTCCAAAAAATTAAATTTACTATCTGAGGCATCTAGACGTTTTGAAAGAGGCGCAGATCCGGAAGCAACATTAGAAGCTTTCTACATGATTGTAGGCTTGATGTCTGAAATAGCGGGTGGTACACTAGAATCGATTGTTACTGACGAATCTAGCATTGATTTAACGCCACATAAGGTATCTTTATCAAAAGAGAAGCTTTTAAAATATACAGGACAAGAAATTGATGCAAAATCTGTTAGTTCAATATTGAATGGGCTACATATCAAGCATAGCGATTCAAAAACGGGCTGGAATTGCACTATTCCATCTTTTAGGAACGACATAAGACAGGAAACAGATCTTATTGAAGAGGTGTTGCGCTGCTATGGCTATGAAAATATTAAATCTTCTTATAGTTTTTCTTCACAGATGCAATATGCTAATGACGAAGAACAGCCATTGTTTGAGTTAAAACAATACTTGTCTTCTATAGGATTTAACCAATGTTATAACAATTCATTGCAAGATATTGGAGAAGTAAAGGCGTTTGGAGTTAATCCTGTTTCTGTTATGAATCCATCGTCAGAAAGAATGAATACATTACGTACAACTTTACATCGTGGTTTGTTAGAAAATTTAGACTTCAATTTTAAAAATGGCTCTTCAAACACATTGATTTATGAACATGGAACTGTTTTCGAGAAGAAAGGGGACTCTTTAAAAGATATTGATCAAGTAAGTAGCTTTTCCTGTCTCGTACATGGAAACTTCTATGAGGGAAATGTCCATTTTGGTGCAGTAGAAAATAACTTCTTCCTACTTAAAGGTATTGCAACAAACGTTTTTGAAACCCTTACTAAAGCAAAAATTAAATTTATAGAGGATAAACATTCATATTGTGATGTATTTTATCGTATTGTAGATGGAAAGAAGAATACGGTAGGGTCCATTGGCATTGTTAATCCATCATTCTTAGATAAATTAGATATTGCGCATAAAACTGACGTATGTGTTATGGATATTAATACTGCTCTTTTTACAGACCATTTTAATCATAGTGTAAAGGTTAAAGATATTGTGCTGTATCCAACAGTAAACAGAGATCTAAATTTCAAATTAGATAGCAATGCTAATTTGGGAGAAGTGTGTTCTGCGATGAAAGCAGTAAATCAATCAATATTACAAGATGTATATCCTGTAGATATCTACCAATCAAAAGAAGAAGCTGATAAAAAGAATGTATTGTTTAAACTGTCATTTCAGAGTGTTAAAAAAACACTTGAAGATAATGACGTAAATCCAGTTATTGCAGAAATTATAAATGTTGTAACTAAGAAATTTAATGCTAAATTGAGAGATAATTAATAAGGAAATATTATGGAAGATTCAGAAAAAAAAGTTGTAAAAGTTAGAATTTTTGGTCAAGAATATTCTATCCGTGCCACTGTTGATGAAGCGCACATAAGAGAATGTGCTGCATTGGTAGATAGTAAAATGGCAGAAATCCAAAGATCAGCACCTTCGTCCTTAAATGCTTCTAAAATAGCAATTTTAGCTGCAATGAACATCTCAGATGAACTAATGAGCGCAAAAAGAGGAGAATACTCTTTTAAAGGCGAAGTAGAATCAAAAATCCAGTCTTTGATTGGACGTATTGAAGAAATAGTATAATAAAGAGGAAGACGTGTCTGATACTAAAATTTTATCGGGATTAGAGTCTAGTAAAGCTCTCTACGAAAGCTTACATGATCGTATAGGCGCCTTAAAAGAAAAAGGTGTTACCCCAGGATTGGCAGCCATATTAGTAGGAGAAGATCCTGCATCGCAAATTTATGTTCGCAATAAAACAAAACGTTTTGACTCTCTAGGTCTTAAATCTGAACTTTATCGTTTAGAAAAATCTGTTTCAGAGGAAGAATTGTTAGATTTAATTGCTAAAATAAATGCGGATAATAGCTTTCATGGAATTTTAGTACAATTACCTCTCCCAAAACATATTAATAGCGACAAAATTATTCACGCTATAGATCCAACAAAAGATGTGGATGGATTTCATCCTGAAAATGCTGGTTTATTAGCAATAGGAAGACCAAGATTTGTTCCATGTACTCCGAAGGGTATCATGTTTATGCTAAAGCATTTTGATATAGATTTACATGGAAAGCACGTTGTTGTCGTTGGAAGAAGTAATATTGTTGGAAGACCGGTATCGGTATTATCTAGCCTTAAGGCACTAGGAAATGCAACAGTTACCCTCTGTCATAGTGGTACATCTGACTTAAAATACTTTACGCAACAAGCAGATGTAGTCGTTGCAGCAATGGGTTCACCAGAATTTTTAGATGCATCATTTATTAAAGAGGGGGCGTGCCTTGTTGATGTAGGAATTAATCGTATTGAACGCGATGGAAAATCTATTATTGTTGGAGATGTTAATCAATCAAGCGTGATGGGTAAAGCTAGTGCACTTACTCCTGTTCCTAAAGGAGTTGGTCCAATGACCATAGCAATGCTAGTAGAAAACACCGTATTCTCTGCTGAATTGTTATTAAATTAATCATCTTATGAGACAGAAAAATACAATTTATATACTTCTTTTTGCGTGCTTATTCGTATTTAGTGCATGCTCAGGTCCTAAAGTTGATCAGGACGAAATCAAGAAAGCCAATCAATTCTTTGAGTCTATTTTCCAAGATAGGGTGTTAGATAGCCCTGAGTTTCAGACTAGATTAGGCTATAAATCTAATTATGATCAGTGGGATGACATGAGGTGGGAGAAAAGAAGGAAAGACGCTCGTGATGCGGAATTTGATCTCAATTATATGAGAGAGCATATTAATATTAATAAGCTTGATGATAAGACAGCTATTAGTTATCGATTGATGGAAAAGTCTCTACAAAGAACAATTGATGCAAATGAGTATCTTTTTCGTGGATATATGATAACCCATCGCGGCGGAAAACATTCATCAATTCCATCTTTTTTAATTAACTATCATAAAATAGAAGATGAAATGGATGTTAAAGATTATCTGTCCAGGTTGCGCAATATTGAACCGCTGTTTGAAGATTTTCTTAGAGAATTAAAAATACGAGATGATGTGGGAACAATTGCTCCAATGTTTGTTTATCCTAAAGCAATTGCAGTCTGTGAAAATATCATATCTGGATATCCATTTGAAGAGGGAGAAAAGCAGAATGTTATCTATCAAGATTTTGTTACAAAAATAGACGCATTAGAGCTATCTGATGCTGTTAAGATTCGTTATAAAAGTGAAGCAGAAGCTATCTTAGTGACAGTGGTTAATTACGCTTATAGAGGGTTGATAGATTTTCTTACTGAACAACAATTAAAAGCAACCAATAATCATGGAGTATGGAAGTATCCTAATGGAGATGCATACTATCAATACACATTAGATCAGTATACGACATTAGGAATGAATGCAGAAGAAATTCATCAAATTGGATTAGATGAAGTTGCGCGTATTCATGAAGAAATTTATGCGATTATGGAGCAAGTTTCTTTTGAGGGTACCCTACAAGAGTTTTTTGATTTTATGAGAACCGATCCACAATTTTATTATCCACAAAGCGATAAGGGTCGTCAAATGTATTTAGATCAAGTCAATGTTGTAGTGGATACCTTATCTGCACGTATTGAAGAGTTATTTTATGGATTACCAAGTATTCCACTTGTAGTCAAGCCGGTAGAAGCCTATAGAGAAGCATCTGCTGGAATTGCTTTTTATAGTAGAGGTCAAGCCGATGGAAGTCGTCCTGGAATCTATTATGCAAACTTATACAATATGCAAGATATGCCTATCTATAAGCTAGAAAATTTAGCCTATCATGAAGCAATTCCTGGGCATCACATGCAAATTGCAATCCAACTAGAAGTAGAAGGGATGCCAAACTTCAGAAAATATGGTGGATATAGTGTGTATTCAGAAGGATGGGCATTGTATTCTGAAACACTACCTAAAGAAATTGGTCTCTATAAAGATCCATACTCTGACTTTGGTCGTTTATCTGGAGAATTATGGAGAGCATGCCGCTTAGTAGTAGATACAGGAATCCATCACTATAGATGGACTAGAGAAGAAGGTATTGATTATTATATGACCAACACTGCGAACCCAGAAGGTGATTGTGTTGGAATGGTTGAGCGCCATATTGTATGGCCAGGACAAGCCGTATCTTATAAAATAGGAATGTTAAAGTTTCAAGAGTTACGCGCTTATGCCGAAACCACTCTTGGTAACAATTTTTCTATTCAAGAATTTCATGATGTTGTTTTAAGAAATGGCGGAGTACCTATGGACATTCTTGAAGATATTGTAGTTCAATGGGTTGAAACTAAGTAATTAATATGATCATTATTAAAACAACTTCTGATAGCCATAAGGCTATGAAAAATATCACCAATACATTATTAAATAAAAAATATGCTGCGTGCGTCAATATTATTCCGCGTATGCGCTCAAAATACATATTAGATGGACGTATTGTGGAGTCAAGGGAAGTAATGTTGTTAATTAAGACTTCCGACGATTTAGAGGCAAATGTGTATAAAACAATTAAAGAAATGCACAATTATGATATTCCAGAGATTTCTACGATTAAAACACAAAATGTTGATAAAGATTATGCCAATTGGCTTGAAAGCGCTTTACAATGAGCTTAAATACAATTTCAGAATGGAAGATTTTAAAGTATTTAGCATTATTCTTTATTTCTTTAATGCTATTAACTGCTATTGTCGTTTTAATATTTAAATCTCCTGAAAGTATAAAAGAAAAATTATATGATCGTGCTGTGGAGCCTTTGCTTGTTATTCCAGCGAATGAACCAAATGTTTTACGCATTGTTTATACGGGAGTAAGCACTCCAGTGACACCGCATATTGCACAACAAAGCGTTGTAATATCGATTAATAACAGTAATTACGTTTTTGATTCAGGGTCTCGCTCAACAGCAAACTTTATTTCTCAAGGAACTTTAGAAGCAGCGTTTATAGAGGCAGTCTTTATTACACATACTCATTCTGATCATATTGGGAGCTTGGGAGAGCTAGTATTGGCGTCTTGGGGACGTGGAAGAACAAGTTCAATGCCAGTATATGGCGCTAGCGAATTAACGCAAAATGTTGTAGATGGATTTAATTTGGCTTATAAACCAGATAGAAATCATCGTGTTAATCATCACGGAGAAGGTTTTTTTATTCCAGAGAATGGATTGTTGGAAGCAAAAGTATTTGATACACCAACAAGTGAGATGTCCGTATTTAAAGATGACAATATAGAAGTTTTTGCCTTTAGCGTACCTCATGGGCCTATTGATGGATCAGTAGGTTATCGAATTGTAGCAGGCGATCGTTCTGTTATTATTTCAGGCGACACTGATGTCATGGATGATTATAGTTTTGCAAATGGGGTAGATGTATTGATTCATGAAGCAATCTTAGAACAAGAAAGTGCTGAAATTAGTCGTGCAGCCTATCGTGTTGGAAATGATCGTATGGGAGTAGTATTCCATGATATTCAGAATTATCATGCTAATTTAATTGACTATAAAGATAATCCTGGCTTATTGAGCCGTTTAGAAGGTGTTGATATTGGCATGTTAGCGTTAATTCATATTATTCCTGATAAGGATCAACCGATTGTAAAACGTGCATTGCGCCACTTCCAATCCAAGTCTTCACATAAAACGATCATTACTAAAGATAACATGGTAATGGAATTACCCTTAAATTCAGATAAGATTATTGTAAAATGAGTATTATAGACAGTTTAAAATGGCGTTATGCTACCAAGAAATTTGATCCGACAAAGAAAGTCAGTGATGCAGATATTGCTACTTTAAAAGAAGCAGTGCGCCTTACGCCATCATCGTATGGGTTTCAGCTCTATAAAGTGATTGTTGTTACTGATCAAAAAATTAAAGATAAGCTCTATAAAAAATCTTATTATCAATCTCAAATCCGTGATTGTTCGCATTTGTTTGTGTTTTGCAGCTACAAAGAGGTAGAAGGAAAACATGTTGATGAATTCATTAATTTAATGGAAGAGGGAAGACAGCAAGATGATGAACGCGGTTATATGGATAAACTGAAATCGAAAGCGAAGATTATTGCCTATGGAACAATCGCAAAAACGGATCTTGGAAGACGCGATAAAGATGAAGCACTTCATTGGATGCAAAAACAATGTTACTTAGCGATTTCACAGCTCATGGTAGCGTGTGCAGATATGAAGATTGATTCCTGTCCATTTGAAGGATTTAGCACAGAAGGATATGACCGTATTTTAGAGTTAGAAGATCGTAATTTGACCTCAACCGTATTATTACCAGTAGGATATCGTGCTGAAGATGATCGTCACCAATATCG
>Ga0208749_1000393_pt1 | contig 10846 bp, 21 predicted proteins | sample Knorr_S15_td_DCM_FD_185601 | JGI IMG/M metagenome (GOLD analysis project Ga0208749, IMG submission 185601) | Marine microbial communities from Southern Atlantic Ocean transect - Knorr_S15_td_DCM_ad_63m_LV_B (SPAdes) (version 2) | ecosystem: Environmental > Aquatic > Marine > Oceanic | place... | reverse complement strand
CCCTCTATAAGTAGTATCTCTAGTCTTATTAAATAAATCACCAAATTTCTTTTGGAAGTTATTCCATAATTTCTCTCCTTCCTTCTGAATCTTTTTCTCAAGCTTCTTCTGCAGCCAATTGGCCAAAGGACTTTCGCCGCTTACTGGGTCATAGGATAGAAAACCGTGTGCCATTACTGTTTTGCTGCTTTTTCTTGTTCTTGTTTTACCTGTTCTAGGTATTGCATGAGAAGACTAGTATAAACTTGTCTCTCCCATGGCATCATATTCTCAATTTCACTCAAATTGTATTTATGGTGCTGCATCAAGGCAAAATTTGTTTTATAGTACCCTTCCATTGTCATATGGAAGAGTGCTATCCGAAAAAATTGGTTAAACCCTGAATTCGGAAAGTATTATCAACACCTGTTTCTGGATTTTTAATAACAAATTCATGTTTCAGAACAGGAGAATCATCAAAGAATTTTCGTACATTCTCAAATTGCTTATTTGTCAATCCATCTAAGAATTGAACAAATTCTTTCTTAGAAGTAGTAGATGAGTCATATACCTCTTCACCATCATATATCTGATCAATACAAGATGCCATAATAGAGATTATATCGTCATTTGTCTGTTCTTTACCAATAACCGAAACTTTAACAAATGCGTCAAATGATGGATATTTCATTATAATACCCATAGTGTCAGAAAGCATAATTTTGTTAGTATGCCCTTCTGGCTTGGTTACCTTAACATCTGTCAAATCAAGATTATACTTAACTTGAGTTTTTCCGTCATCTTCACATGTTAAGATCATTTCCACAACTTCGCCAACTGACACAGCACGAATATTGAGGAAAATGTACTCTAAGTCGAATATTGCTAAATCTTCAAGTTTTATACGAGATTGAATACAATTCTTTAATAGTATTCTAGTAGCATCTTCAATCTGCTTATCATCCTTAGATTCAAGTGCTAACAGTAGTAATTTTTCTTCTTTTACGACAAATGGTCTATATTTAAGTTTCTTGCCATTTGACGGAATTTCCAACTCATAAGTTGGTAGTGCAACCTTTGGTAACGCCATAATCTCTAGATCAGTTCATATTTATATTTAGCTCGACTTTTTGAAGCAAAAATATGCTGAGTATTTTTTTCGGGTTTTATGGAATTGAAAAGTTGAATTTGCTGACTATATACCCATTTTCATACCCATCATGGTAATGTCATTCTTTATCGTGTAGTGTCTCATGTAAGAAAACTGTGCTGTTACCTGGGTGAGCTGACTTGAGCCGAACTGTAAGGGTACAGCATCGATAGCATATGGATATGCTTTCTCTATAACATATGTTATGGGTGCTCTTTCTATAGGTGAATTGCCACCACTCTCAGTCTTACTAATCAATATAGTAGATGCATACTCATCACGATATTTTAATCTAACTGTTCTATTCTCTGGTCTAAGTGAAGTTGTAGACAATGACTGTATCTCTCTTAATGTCTTTCTATTCACATTTGATCCTTCCTCATTAAAAATGAAATCTAACCAATCTTGTAAAAATTTCAATGAACTCATATTTGCATCACATAAGAATCCTAGTTGAAACTCTGTAAAGATTCTACTATGTGGGTACTTAACCTGACCACTACCAACGTAAGATCCATTAATCTCACCTTGAGCTGTGTTTGTGTTTGGTAATTGTGCTTCATTACAGAACATCTCAAAGTAATCCGCACCTGTACCTGGTGGTTCAACTGGTGGATTCGTAAACTTCACAACAAAATTATTGCTGAACGACATTCCACCGTTCGCTGACATTGTTGTTAACAGACGATCTATCGACACACTAAATACCTATGTTGGTCAATTTATATTTATGGCATATTCTGGGATTTATAAACCTATCAATCCCAAAAAGTATCGTGGAAATCCAACTAGAGTTATCTACAGATCACTATGGGAACGCAAGTTCATGGTGTTTTGTGATAACAATCCTTCAATAATGGAGTGGGGGAGCGAAGAGGTAATCATACCCTATCGTGCTCCCGATGGTAAAGTGAGACGATACTATCCAGACTTTTACATAAAGGTTCGTGAAAAGACTGGCGGTGTTGCCAAATATATTATTGAGATCAAACCAAAAAAACAAACTAAACCACCGAATGATAAAAATAAAAGAACTGCCTCATATAGAAATGCTGCTTTAACATACGCAAAAAACAAGACTAAGTGGTCAGCGGCACGTGAGTATTGTGAAGACAGGCAGATGAACTTCTTAATACTAACCGAAGATCACCTAGGAGTATGACAAATGGCAACTGGATTTGGCGCAGTTCAGCGTACCTCTGTAAACACACAACCAGGATATAAAACACTGTTTGAGAGAGTAAACGAACAAACAAAAGGAGAGAAGAAATCACTCTCTTGGTATAGATCTGCTGTAAAAGCAGAAGCTAGTAGATACAAAAAGAATTTTAAAAAATATATACGAGACGAAAGAGCAGACGATGCAGGTGTTGCTGTAGAACAAGATGCAAATGAGTTGAGAAAAACTACTGCTGTAGGACACCTGTATATGTTTGAGTATAAGGCAAAGATGAGATGGTTGCCTTACTATGATAGATTCCCTTTAGTCTATGTGATTAAGTCTGTTAACAAGAGTGAATTCTGGGGTGCAAACTTACATTATCTCTCTCCAAAGAAGAGATTACTTGCAACAAAGAAACTAATGCAAGGTAGAATTGACTTACCTAAGAAGTGTTTCCATAAATATCTAACAGCACACGTAGAAGGTCTATATCTTGATCTTGCTGCTGCTGAATGGGACACTGCCATTCTTCTACCAACAGCAGACTTTGTAAAAGACCACAACAGAACGATGTTCCCTATCAAACAAGAAATGGTATGGGAAGATACAGATGAAGTTTTCTACGATAAAATCAAAGGTTCCAGAAGAATCAAGGGATATGGGACTAAAAAATCCACGGAGATGGCAAAGTAAATGAAGCATAACAAGAAGAATGGAAAACCATTGTCACTAGGAACTAAGCCTGGACAAACTGTTCAGACTTCTAGGTATGCTAATGGCCGAAAAAGTGGACAAGGTGGTACAGGTATGAGAGATACTTACTTTAAGTGGGATGGTAAGGCTTGGAATGAGATTGAGAAAACAGAATTTGTAGATAGTAAAGGTGGATCAACAGCATTTGCACAGTTAGCAGAACCTACATTAGCAAGTACCACTGGTGCAAAACGTTACCCAAGAGATATAGCACAAGCACCTAATGCTGACTATGTTATGTTTGAAATGTACCAGTACCAACCTCCGTTCCAGAATATAAACAAGGGTGATACTAAAGATAAGAGTAACCCAGTTGCAGTATATAATGAAAGTGCAACTAGAGCAGACTTCTATAAGAAAACAACTGAAGATCCTGTCATCCTATACATGCCAGAAGATATCTCTACTGGATACAAAGCAAACTGGAGTGGTAAATCATTCAGTAACATTGGTAGGGATGCACTATCTACAGTAGGGTCAGGTGATGGTGGACAAGTAGTACAAAATACTTTAAACACTATGGGTGATGCATTCTCTCAATTAATTCCTAACACAGGAAACAAAATAGTTAGAGAAGTTATATCAAAGATTACAGGTGAAGGTGTAAGTCAGAATGATGTCTTTGGTACAACTCGTGGTGTTATTCTTAACCCTAACGTTGAACTACTATTCAGTGGAACTGATCTAAGAAACTTTCAGTTAAATTACAAGTTGATACCAAGAAATAGTGGTGAAGCAGAAGATATTAAAGAGATACTAAAGATCTTTAAACGTTCAATGCTACCTAGATTTTCTGATGGTACTGAAATGAACTCAACAAATATAGGTCCAGGTTCCAGAAGAAATGCTTCAAACAACTTCATTAAAGTACCTAACGTTTGTAAAGTATCATTCATGCGTGGTGGTGGATTAAATAGAGATGTACCACAATATAAAATGTGTGCTGTTACTCAGGTTGATATAAACTTCACACCTGATGGAACCTATGCTACATATGATGATGGTACTATGGTAGCATATCAACTAGGATTAAACTTCCAAGAAACCAAACTCATATTCGCAGAAGAGGTAGACAACTACTGATGTACTTTTCACTAATTCCAAACATCGAATACGATGAGAAACCAATAAGTTATCCTTTCTCTGAATCTGATTTTGTAACTGCAAAGAATTTCTTTCGTAGATATAAAATCAATGAGGATGTATTCTCCTATGCAGTGTTCTTTAATAAGTATGTTATTAAAGATGGTGACCGTCCTGATGTAGTTGCAGACAAAGTATATGGTAATCCATTTTATGATTGGGTTATATTACTAACAAATAATATGGTCAACTCTACTTACGATTGGCCAATGACAAATGCAGAACTTAATAAAGTATTAGAGTCAGAGTTTGATGATCCATTAGGAACTATCACATACTATGAAACATATGATGTTGGTCACTACACTCCTGGTATGCATGTAGATGAGACTTTCTACAACAGAACTCATAAGTTAAACATAGATGGTACTATGACAATAAAAAATGGCAACGAGGTTTGCCGCCCCGTTACCATTGCTGAACATTATACTAAAGAGAATGAGAAGAAGAGAGAAATCTACTTACTCAAACCTGCATACTTTAAACAGTTTGTAGATGATTTCAGAAAGCAAAACTTCTACAAACAAGAAGACAATTACATTAGTAATAAATTAAAAAAATCTGGTTGACTTTTTCGGGCAAAAATTTGCCCGAATTTTTTTTGCAGTTTCATGGAATTGACTTTTTGATTTTGACTAGTAGTAGTCATCATCATTAGTATTCTTTTCTACCCACTCAGCATTGTTTCTACAGTATGCATCAGCATCTATTTCCATACGCCAGTGAGTGATGGTATGAAGGGTTTGAATCAACACCATCATACCAATTAACAATACAGGCCCTGCCCATAAGGGGTGCATCATTACTTCACCAGGATCTTTCACTTAGGGTTTGCCTGTCTTTACTTGTGTTTCAAGTATAGCATCTACGATGATCTTTTTCAACTGTTTACTCTTCTTTCTACCGAGACCAGCAGAGGTATCAATCTTAACTTTAACCCAGTAAAGACCGATCACTACGAGAGTGAATGGAATGGCATCTGTCCATGAGATGTCATTCCATGCTTGTACTACATTCATATTATTCTTCTGCTAAACTAGCGAAGTATGATAGTGCATCATCATCTTCTACCACTGCTTCCTTCTTAACAGGAGATGGTGTTGGGGCACTCATCTTCTCACGAAATGAAGACTTGGCAGTTGATTCATTGAAACCATCACTTGCTTGATCGTAGTTGCTTGGTTCGTACTCTTCACTGTCAACAGAAGGACGTGAAGCACGTTGACCAACACCAAGAACAAGATTCAAACGCTGCTCAAGATCAGCATATGATTTGAACTGATCAGGTGCAGTGAATGCAGCAAGACTATGCTCTTGCTTCCATGTTGCTTCAAGTTGATCATCATCTGCACTAAGAGCAGAGACAGAATCAAACTCACTACTATCATAGTTCCAGAAACCTGCAACTTTCTTAATCTTTAACTTGAAGTTAGCACCTTCCCAAAGATCAAAGACATTTACCTTCTCTTCATCTTGGAACTCAGGTTGCATTGCAGCAAGGATCTTATCATGGATCTTCTTGCCATACTTATAAAGGAAAACTTTACCTTCGTTCTCAGGGTGCTTAGGATCTTTCACAACATAGATGTTGCTGTAATACTGAAGCTTACGCTTCTGTCTACGTGCAACCTCTTTGTCTGCATCATCACCGCTGTTCCAGAGACGGCGGTTCACTTCACCAACGGGATCCTTCTCGTTGCGGTCAAGTGTTGTGCGAGAGTTCTCTATGTACCAACCACCTGGTCCTTGGAAGGCGTGGGAGTACAGTTTTGCCCAAGGAAGAGTCTCTCCCTCTGGTGCTGGTAGGAAACGAATAACTGCGTATCCATTTCCAGAAGCGTCAACCTCTGGTTTCCAGAATCGCTCATCAACATTCTTATTGCTGGATGATTTCTCTAATTCCTTCTGAAGGAAGTCAAAATTGGTCTGGGATTTACGCTTTAGATCTGCGAATGACATAGGATTTGATTGGATTTAATAGGATTTGGTTTGTTTGTTGCCCTATCACTTGGACATTATAACAGGCGAAGGGTCGGGCGTCAACCCTCTTTAGGAATTTTAGGAAAATTCACATCGGGTGGACCTTCGCCGTTCTCATACCTCTCCTTGAGGTAAGTCACCTTTTCAATTAACTCATCAAACATCTGTTCAATGGGTGTGTTGGGTGTAGCACCTAGCATAACGACCCCTTGCTTCATAGTGTCTAACACAGACTTCGCTTGGGGATCATCGCTAAGTTTGATGCGAGCATAAAAGATCTTCTGTTTTTCTATTAGTGTAGTAAGAGCATCAAAATATTCTATTCTTCGCTCTTCATCTAGAAGAACAAAGTTCATGGCAGACCTGAAACAATACTGTTGCAGTTGAACCATCTCTTGAATGTCACCACGGACTAATTCGGACTGGAAGAAATTACTCATTAGACTAACATTAATTTGGCACGACTTGTTTTTTTCATGAAGTTTAATTCTTGTGCTTCATGACGAAGTTTTTCTTTTAGAGGTTTACTAATTAATTTATTCACACTGTCAAGTTCAATCTCATTGAGGTCACAGTAATGTATAACTGAATCAATGTAATTCATATCTTGATTGGCATGAGCAATCTTCTCCACCTCCTGCGAAAATCTCGCAGATGTCATAAATCTATCCTCTAGTAATTGTTTTTTCTCCATATTGTTCCTGGTATTCGTGGATGTAACTCATTAATTTAATGAAAAATTCTTTCTTAGGAGGAAGTATTTTTACCTGAGTTTCACCGTTCTCACAAGCAACAATAGTTACGAGTTGTTTAACTGACAACCCATATAGTTCTTGTAAACAGCAAGCATATGCTGTCTCCTGAACGAAGTAATCGTAAAGATAAGCCTCTCTCTTTGGTATCTCAGCAGTTTTAAAATCAATAATGGATAAGACTCCATCAAATTCTGCTATACAATCAACACGCCCCGCTACTTCAAGATGCTTAGAGTAGAGTGCTGCTTCCTGTAGATGTATATTATTTATACGGTCTAAATCAGGACGACTGTGCTGAAACATCAGTACAGGAAGGGGATGTGCCTTATACTTTTTCAAGTCTAAGTCATTGTTTAGATAGTCTTCTACGATAGAATGATACTTAGTTCCTCTACCTGTAGCACGAGAAGTCTTAGCGTTTGCTGCTTTCTCTCCAACACGAGCTCGCCACTTAGCGATACCCGCTTTCTTCTTAGCGTTGTTACTAATGACTGTAGTAACTGATGGAAATTTACTTCCTTCAGGTGTAAGGTAAACACGTTTACCATTTACAGATTCAGCAACCATTTCAATAGGATCTAGTCCTAAGTGATTAAACAACTTCATAAACCTAAGTTTAATTTGTTGATCAGATAAGACTTAACGAGACCAGACCTAACGATATCATCAATACCGAATTCAATTAAGGAGAACTCAGGCATCTGTTGTAAGATACGTTGGAAGTCAATGATGCCTGTGCGTTCACTGATCTTTAGTAAGTCAGTTTGTGCAGCATCACCACAGAAAATTATCTTACTGTCCTGTCCTACACGAGTGATGATTGAATCAAGTTCGTGGAAGTTCAGGTTCTGACACTCATCAATGATAACGATAGCATTGTCAAGTGTTGTACCTCTTATGAAAGAGGTAGACCAGAAAGAAATAGTTTCCTGTGCCTTAAGATTATCATACAACATTTCATATGAATTGTCATCTGGCATCTCAAACATTGCCTGAACCATATTTTTATATGGTATCTGATAGAGAGAAGACTTATCTTCATGGTCACCAGGTAAGAAACCAATCTCCCTAGTTGCTACCAGTGATCGTACAATATAGATCTTTTCATATGGAGTATCCTCTCCCAAGACATCTTTAAGTGCCTTGTAGAGTGCGACAAAGGTCTTACCTGTACCTGCTACACCATAAGCATAGATCATTTTATCTTCATCCCATGCATCAAACATCACCTTCTGATTATCAGTCAGTGGTTCAATTGGAAGCATGTACTGTTCACTGATAGGTTTACGACGCTTGCGTTGCTTCGCAGTCATCCCCTGACCAGGTGATTTAGTTGTCTTCTTTCTAGGCATGTTAGTTATACTTTTGTGAGATACTATCGTTAGTTGGTGCTTTAGGAACAACTTTGTTCTTTATGATGTCATGGAAACCAGGATGAGTTTTCCTCATCTTGTCTCTCCACTCACCAACTTCTCCAGATGAAGGGCATGTAGATGGATCACTCCAATCTCTTTTCCAATCAGGATTATCATTAGACCATTGAATCCATTCGGTCATGGTCATGCGAACCTCTTTCTGTTCGCCAGTTACTTTGTTAACTACAGGATACGTCGGCATCTTTTTTATTAAAACCAAAGGGGGCAAGTTTATCTTCAACCTTTTGCTTAAGAGCAACAGCAGCAAGTGCTTCCATTACTTTCAGCACTGCTTCAGGTCTAGGTGGTTCACCATACTTAGACTCCTCACTTAAATTTTGTGAGATGTACTCATACTTAGGCCAGAACTCTTCACCTGCTTTTTTATAATCATCTAATGTAAGTTTCTTCATTTCCAATCAAGTGCCTCCGCACAAATAGGGAACTGTTCAATGAAAACATCACGAACTGCATTAGCAATGTCCATGTGTTCTTTCTGTGTACCATTAGCAGATCGTAGATCAATGTAATGGATCCATGAACGGACTGATCCAGTCATGTATAGTCTGGTGGGTGTAGCAAGAGGTAGTACAAATCTAGCACACTCTTTAGCAACACCCGACTTTAACATACTTTGATATAACTTCATTGATGAATCAAATAATTTTTCCATCTCCAATTCAAAATCTTGAACTAGAAATTCATCTAGATCATCAGTAGAGTTCTGTCTATTCTTTGTATCTTGTCTTCTAAGTTTAGGTAGAGGAATCTTATCACCCAACAAACTACTATCAGCATATCTTTGAGAGAACTCTTGATATGTAAATGATCTGTGTCTCAGTATCTGAGCAGCAAGACCACGTGTAGTTTCAATCTCCACAGTCATGTGTGCCTGTTCAAATACAGACCAGTGATTATGTTTGATGCAATACTTTAGAAGACCAGCAACCTTAGGGTTGTCTTGGTTGTTAGGGTTGCTGACTCTCGCCACGTACCCCATTGTCTTCTCCGCTTCAGGAGTTACTGTTACTAGTTTCACTGAGTTCATTACTAAATCCTTTTTTTCTCCTTAGTTTTTTTTGTTTAAGTAGTTCTTTTGATTCATTTAATTGTTTCTTCATATAGTATAGTTCTACATCAGAATACAACTCATCTTTTTTAAGTGCTGATTTTATTAATTTGATCTGGTCTTTTAGTCTCATAGTAGGTCTTGTAATAGGCAACTAAGCCATTAGATATCTTGTGCCCTTTAGATATCCACTCATCGGCACAAGCGTATATTTTAGACTGACTATCACAACTACCACCAAATTTATTAAGAAGAATCTTTAAACAATCCTCCCTCAACTTAAGTTGTTCGTCAGAGTATTTTAAATCAGTCTGAGTGTCCATCTTTGTTTGTCTCTATCCATATTTAGGTGACAGATGAGTATATTATACCACAAAAAAAGAGGGTGTCAACCCTCTTCAAACTTCTCATGTATAAATTTCTTTTCTTTGTGAGAATATACCTCCACAATTATATACTTCTTTATCTCATCATAATCAAGAACATAGTGTAGAGATGATGTTACATTTGTTGAGTGCAACAACTTCATTAACCTATGCCTACCATCAATCATTCTATACTTATTATCATATGGATTGGGAGCATTCTCTAAAACAATTCCTGGATATGATGGATCAGCAGACTTATATTTTGTATGTTTTGCTTTTTTTATCTTGTAATCGTAATCAAGGGGGTTGCCCTTACAACAATAACAATGAGGTCCAGTATGATGAGGGAAGTAATGCTTTCCTTTCCAAGCAATGTCACAAAGATCTATCATTTTTAATCTAGAATCTATTAGTAAGTGAAGGATGTCTTCTATAAAAATTTTAGTAATAAAACCTATCTTACCATCAGACCTTGGGAACTCCCAATTACCTTCAACGTTATCACACTTTCCTATATGAGCATGACCTTTATACCATGGTCCTGTACCACACCAATTGACTTGCGGCCTCACATTTCTCATGGACGTATAGAAATAAAACTTTGATTATATATTATACCATAAAAAAGAGGGGTTGTAACCCCTCTAAATTTATTTAAGAATTTGTTTGCATATTTTCTTACCCTCATGATTGTTCATTTGGGATGTTTCAATTAGACATTCATAATAATCGTTGAGTTTTTGATCTTGATTTAAGTGACGCCACTCATTCAAATGAGAGCGTGATAGAATGTTGTGCATTTAAAGTTTTCCTCCTTAACAGTTACATGATAAGGTGGCGAGCAGGTATCATGATACACCTCAGAATTCTACTACTATTTAATGATAGAACATTAAAATAAAGTAAAATTGAAACGAATATTATTGCCTACGTATTTCTACTCATTAAAAAGCAGGGTTGTGTCCCTGCTTTTGATTTTCATGTGATCTAGCTCTTGGAAGCGAACTTGCGTTGCACTTTGATACCACGATACATTAGATCATGTCTGTTACGCTTTAGTGATTCTTCAATC
>Ga0208749_1000391_pt1 | contig 10892 bp, 12 predicted proteins | sample Knorr_S15_td_DCM_FD_185601 | JGI IMG/M metagenome (GOLD analysis project Ga0208749, IMG submission 185601) | Marine microbial communities from Southern Atlantic Ocean transect - Knorr_S15_td_DCM_ad_63m_LV_B (SPAdes) (version 2) | ecosystem: Environmental > Aquatic > Marine > Oceanic | place... | reverse complement strand
GAATCGGAGTTACACGTATCATGCAAGCAATCCCTGATTAGGGATTCCTTTGTGAGGTGACGAAATTGGTAAACGTGTCAGTCTGTTTAACTGATGTTCCTGGCGGGACTTGAAGGTTCGACTCCTTCCCTCACAGTTTTAAAAAGATTATTTATTTACTTGACAAATGCTTAACATTGCGTTACACTAAATAACATCGTGGGCATTTGCTCACAATATACTGCACCCGTTAACCGAGACCTATGGGTGGTTAAATTACGTCTCTCATCCTACCTTCAGGTCTAGGGTTCTGAAGGATCTAAGTTTCGCAGTTACCCTGCTGCCCTACTTAAAGTTGGACTAATGACAACTCTACAAAAACGTGAACAAGGACTCCTTACTGGATGGTCCGAGTTCTGCGAGTGGGTTACAAGCACAAACAACCGCATCTATGTTGGTTGGTTCGGTGTCTTGATGATCCCTTGCCTATTAGCTGCTGCTACATGCTTCGTAATTGCATTCATCGCAGCACCTCCTGTCGATATCGACGGAATCAGAGAACCTGTTGCAGGTTCATTCATGTATGGAAACAACATCATTTCTGGTGCTGTAGTTCCATCTTCTAACGCTATTGGATTACACTTCTATCCTATTTGGGAAGCTGCTACTCTAGACGAGTGGTTGTACAACGGTGGTCCTTACCAGTTAGTTATCTTCCACTTCCTTATTGGAATTTCTGCCTACATGGGTAGACAGTGGGAACTATCATACCGTTTAGGTATGCGTCCTTGGATCTGTGTAGCATATTCTGCTCCAGTATCTGCTGCATTCGCAGTGTTCTTAGTATATCCATTTGGTCAGGGTTCTTTCTCTGATGGAATGCCTCTAGGTATTTCTGGTACGTTTAACTTCATGTTCGTATTCCAAGCAGAGCATAACATTCTCATGCACCCCTTCCATATGGCAGGTGTAGCAGGTATGTTCGGTGGAGCACTCTTTAGTGCTATGCATGGTTCACTAGTTACATCTTCTTTGATCAGGGAGACAACTGGTTTGGACTCACAAAACTACGGATACAAGTTCGGACAAGAAGAAGAGACATACAACATTGTTGCTGCTCATGGATACTTTGGTAGACTTATCTTCCAGTATGCATCATTCAACAACTCTCGTTCACTTCACTTCTTCCTAGCAACATTCCCTGTTGTTTGTGTATGGTTAACCTCAATGGGTATCTGTACAATGGCGTTTAACCTTAACGGTTTCAACTTCAACCAGTCTGTCGTAGACGCATCTGGTAAGGTTGTTCCTACTTGGGGTGACGTTCTTAACAGAGCAAACCTTGGTATGGAAGTTATGCACGAGCGTAACGCTCACAACTTCCCACTAGACTTAGCATCTGCTGAGACTTCTGAAGTCGCACTAGTTGCTCCTAGCGTAGGTTGATAAAAACTGAATAATCTGATAAGATGAGGGGAGCAATCCCCTCATTTTTTATGTCTGGAGATACTGGTAGTACAGAACAACCTAAGATTTTTTATACAGAAGTACCTCAGACTGAGGCACATGATACTTTATTACTTGAAGGTAAGGTAAAGTCTGTTTATCAAAAAGCAGATGAACCTGATACAGTATATCTACACTTCCACGATAAAGTAACTGCTGGTAATGGTAGACGAATAGATTTTCCTGAAGGTAAAGGTAAGACTTGTTGTCTTATATCAGCACTTCTTTTTGAACACTTGGAACATAAGAGAGGAATAAGAACGCATTATATTGATTGTCCATCTTTGGATACATTACGTTGTAATAAATTGACTATTATACCAGTAGAAGTTATAGTAAGAAATATTGCTGCTGGTAGTATAGTTAAGAACACTACCATCACTGAAGGGATTAAACTCTCACCACCTATAGTAGAATACTTCTTAAAGGATGATGAGAAAGATGATCCATTACTTACAGATGATCGTGTTAGATTGATGGGTATTGATCCAGAACCTCTGAAAGAAGCAGCAATTAAAGTCAATACACATCTTCAAATGTTATTCTCACTTATGGATATTGATCTTGTAGATTTTAAATTGGAGTTTGGTTACGATGTTAACGAAAATTTATGCTTGGGTGATGAATTATCACCTGACAACATGCGACTCTGGAAGAAAGGAACGAAAGAGAGATTTGATAAAGATCTCTTTAGAAAAGATGAGGGAGATATAGTGGAAGCCTATAAATATATTTTAACTCAATTGAGGCAGTTTGTTTAATGGAAGAAAATCCTTTTTGGGGTGAACCTACTCCCACTGACCTGTGGGATGACATGGACAGACTTAACTGTCTTTATGAAGAACTTGAATGGGATCATACAGATTACCTAGAGTTTAAAATTGAAGGTAATCATATTACGATTAGGAATCGCTCACGAGAAGGACGTTAATACTCAATTTTGTATCATAAATAACGTCATGTTGTATTAATAAACATGGCTACTATTACTCTTAAGAGTCCAGACGGTGCTACTGAAACATTTGAATGTGACGGTGACACTACTATACTAGATGCTTTAGAAGAAGCAGGACTAGATCATCCTTCATCTTGTCGTGCTGGTGCATGCTCATCATGTGCTATGAAGATTGAAGAAGGAACAGTTAACCAAGAAGAGCAATCATTCTTAGATGATGACCAGTTGGAAGAGGGGTATGTCCTCACTTGCGTAGCATGTCCAACATCTGATACACTAACATTACTTGCTGAACAAGAAGAGAATCTTTACTAATGCAAACTCTAATACTCATAATGTCTTTTGCAAATTTTGTATTCTATCCTTTAGTGGTAGGTACAATTATTGCTGTAATTATTGAACAGATCTTTAGATCAATTGGTAAAGAAGATAATGAAGGTGATGTAAAGAGAGTTGCAATCTCTATGAGTATTAGAAAATATCTTTGGAGACAGGCATGGTTGTTTAATGTTATTTGGTTCTTAGGATATGGTCTACTATTATTGTTAAATAGACCAGGACAACAACCAATGCCCGATATGATATGGCAAGGATAGAATCAGAAGAAGATCAAGTTGGTATAACCACTTCATATATTTCAACCAAGTCCACTGTTACTGATGCAAAGTCGGAGAAGGAGTGGCAAGATTTTTGGCGTAAAGATGAATCATAAATACTAAAAATAGTGTATGAAGTAGATGGCTGCTATACCATTGAACCTTACTTTAGAGCAAGGAACAGACTTTAGTGTTAATTTAACTGTAAGAAATTCTGATGGTACTCCATTGAATCTCTTAGGGTATACTGCTGCTAGTGAAATCAGAAAGCATTATACCGCTACTACAAAATATCCTTTTGATGTTACCTTTGCTGATAGATCTCTTGGTAAAATCTCATTAACAATGACAGATGCTGCCACGGCACTTATCTCAGAAGGTAGATATGTATATGATGTTTATATTACCTCATCGAATGGTAATAAGAGTAGAGTGATTGCTGGCATGTTGTTCGTATCACCTGGAGTTAGTTTCTAATGGCAGATTACGAAGTAACCTTTGATGCTGGTAGTTATAATGTTAATGTTGACACGTCAACTCCACAGTATCAGTTAGGTGTTAACTATGAGATACCCTCAAAGTCAACTCAATACACTAATGTATTAGTTGATGATATTAAGGGTCAATTTGATGGTACAAAAACTACATTTGATATTACTGTGGGTGGGAATCCCTATGTTCCTAAAGATCCACAACAGTTAATAGTATCTCTTAACGATGTTATTCTCCAACCTGGAGTTGACTATCAGATAGCAGGTAGTCAAATTACATTTACACCTGCACCTGCTGCAGGATATGATTTTTGGTGTACTGCTCTAACTGCTAATGCAGATCTGACTAGAACTATTAATTTTGTTTTAGATAATGGGTCATTTGATATTACTACTGGTTCAAAAGGACAATTAAACCTTGATGTTACTGGTAGAATAGAATCATGGATGCTGGTTTCAGATACGGTGGGATCAATTGTTATAGATGTAAAGAAAGATACCTTTGCTACATACCCTGATAGTCTTACATCTATAGTAGGAAGTGAATACCCTAGGTTATCTAATGAGAAGAAGGCAAGAGACGAATCATTATCCACTTGGTCAACTCAGTTGACTGCAGGTGATATTTTAGACTTTGATGTGGTGTCCTGTAATGGCATTAAGAAGTGTTCATTATTCTTGCGACTAATCATTTAAAACTTGAAGCTTGAAATATAATAAATAAATCATAGGAAACAATGTTCAAACTGGAGAGCTCAGCAGATGGCTTTATTAGTATCAGATCAAGGTGAATTACAATCTCTAAGATATCTTGTAAACTCAGATCGAAATATTCCAAGAAACTTGATCCTCAAGTTGTATACCTCTAATACAGTTCCTGCGGAGACAGATGTCCCAAGTCAGGCAAAATATTACGAGCCATACGATGAGACAGGATTGGTAGGATATGGAACCGCACCTGGTACAGGTTACCCTGCGGTTAATGTTAATAGACACGACACAGATTATTCAAGACAATACGGAATTTTACTCAATGGAAGCGAGTGGAATGTTCGTACAATACAAAGTGCTATCGCTACACCAACAGGTAGTGGTAACGTAAACGAGTACACCATCACTGTTTCCTCAGTATCAAACATCGCTGTTGGTCACTATGTAACTGGTGGTAACGTCGGAACAAACGCAGTTGTTGCTGCTATCGACGGTAACACAATCGTTCTTACAGTTAAGAACGCTGCTACATTCAGTAACCAAGCACTACAATTTGGTGTTGGTACAACTACTGCTTCCTATCCAGAACAAGAATTTACCTTTACTTCTGCTGCTAATAACATCTATGGTTATTACCTAGTAAGAGCAAACAACATGCCAATCTCCTTAAATGGTGTTGAGCATGCTGTTACAGTTGGTACTGCTACTACCATATCTAAGGCACAGTCAAGTGGTACGGTTGGTAAGACATATGTGGACTTGTTCCCATTCAAATCAGAACCTACTGTAACTGGTGTTGGATCTGAATTTAACGTTGTTGTATCCAGTAACGCTGGTATTACAACCAGACAAAGAGTTCTTGGTGCAGGTATCGCTGAGGGAGCAAGGGTTGTTGGTATCATGAATACTACAACTGTTGTTCTTGACAAGAAGAATAGCGGAACTGTAACTGGTGTTGCAACATTCTTTAAAGAGATTACTGAAGACATCTGTGTAGGTATGGGTGTTACTCACGGTAACCTTGCTGGAGAGAACACAGGTATTGCTACTGGAACCACTATCGTTGGTATAGATGAGAAGCTCGGACGAGTTCATCTAAGTACCGAACTAGAGAACAACATTCAGAACGCTACTGGTAACGTAGTTTACTTTAACTTCGCTCAAGTTAGTGTTGGTGCAACCAACCACGGTTTAGATGTTGGAGACATTATTTACGTTGCTGCTGGTGCTGCTAACACAACTACAACTTCAGGAACATATACCATTCACACCACTGAGAATGAGAGTACGTTCACTACGACTCCTGCTCTAAGTGGAATAGGAAGTGCTTCACTTTACAGTAGCATATTCTTCGCTGAAAGGTTCACAAATGGTCCTTACAACATCCAGAACAACGGAGACCAAATCAAAGTTACATTGAACGTCAGCCTCGACTGATATTTGATAATCTTTATACTACTCGTTATGGAGGGGTTGCCTTTGGTGATCCCTCCTATTTTTTTAGAGGACTTATAGAATATGCCAGCCCAAAATGTAGGAGTTAATTCAACCTTCGAGCAACAACGACAGGTTGTTAATATAATTGCTGAAGATATTTTTGACCTCTCCTCCCGTTTTGTTGGGTTGGGGTCAGATCTCTCTGTAGAATATGCTGCCACTGCTGGTGTTGCTACGGTTGCTACTACCGCAACGACTGCAAACTATGCTAATACTGCTGGTACTGCAGAGTTAGCAACGCTTGCAACTAACGCAACGAATGCAAACTATGCTGCTGTTGCTGGAATGTCAACAGGACTTACTGCTCCTGCTTATTATTCTATTGTATCTGCTGCTTCAACCTATGCTGCTGTTGCAGGTATAGCAACTCTTGCTAACAATGCTACGTCTGCTGATACAGCAACGTATGCATTTAATGCTGGAATCTCTTCTTATGCTGATGGTGCAGGGTTATCAACTGCTGCTCAAGGTTTAACTGGAACACCTAATATTCAGGTTGGTGTTATAACTGGTACTTTATTTGTTGGTGATGGATCAGAACTACAGAATGTAGTTGCTGCTGCTGTAACATATACTGATGTTGCTGGTGTATCTACTGTTGCTTTAGGTGTAACTGTAGGTGCTACTTATCAGGAAGTAAATTGTGTAGGAATTATAACTGCTGATAGATTTAAGTCTGGTAGTGGAGTTTATCAATCTCCAGATAATATTGATGCGTTTAGAATTTTTAGTGGTAGTGGAATAGTAAGTTTTAGAAATAATATTGACGTACCTGGTATTAATAACAATGCTGGTACAAATGTTATAGGATTTAGTGGTACAAGTATAACCGTTGGTGGTAATGTAACTGCTGCAAAGTATATTGGAGATGGTGCAGGACTAACTGGAATAGCAACACTCATCTCTGCTGGATCAAACATAACAGTTGTTACAGATTCTAGTAGTGGAATTGTAACTGTTGCAACTTCTGGTGGTGTAGGTGTTGGAACAAGTAGTATAAGCACAAATGATATTGCAGTCTCAGGATTGTCTGCTCTTAATGGCAGAGTTGCTTTTGCTAATACAGCATCATTCCTTGATGATAAGAGATTATATTTTGGTAATGACGAGGACTTAGAGATATATCATACAGGACCAGGTGGTGCTTACATTAAATCACAATATCCTGGTGGAGATATTACCATTGAGAATGCACAACTTGCACCTAATGGTGGTGATATATTTCTTAAACCTGCTACAGATCATGATGGTATTACTATCACACATCAACAAGGTGTCAAGTTATATTATAATGACAGCCTGAAATTTGAGACAGTAAATACAGGTGGTGTTCTTAGTGGTATATTAACTGCTACTACATTTAAAGGAGCATTCACTGGTGATGGATCAGGACTAACGGGTGTAACTGCTGTTGGTTCAGGGGTTCAAATTAATCTAGCAGGAACTCCAGTTGGTGCTGCATCTACTCTTGACTTCTCAACTGGTACTAGTGTTGCATTAGGAGCAGGTATTGCTACTATCACAGCAGCAATACCTGGTATTAATACTGCATCTGCATCTGGATTTAATGAGATAGATGCTGTTGAGATTCGTGCTGGTGTAACCAGCTTCAGTGACAATGTAACTATTGCTAATGAGAAAAATATATTCTTCGGACCTAAAGGTAAGATATACACAGCAGCAAATGATTTTTATATTGATGAGATAGGTACAGGTGATCTAAGGATCAGAGCATTTAATGATATCAAGTTAGGTAATGTTAATGCTGCATTTGATATTGCATCCTTTGATGTTGCTGGTGTATCTACCATATCTTATGGTGGTGTTAGTGCAGGTCCTAGACTTGAAACCTCCCAGCTTGGTGCTAATGTTATAGGTATTCTTAGTGCAACTGGTGCATCTGTTGGATCAGCAGTTACCATTGCTGACTATGGTATTCATGCTACTGGTGTTATAACTGCAACACAATTTGTAGGTGGTGGTGCAAATCTTACATCATTACCAGCTGGGAATTTAACAGGTACTCTGCCCGCTATTGATGGATCAAATCTATTAAATGTTACAGCATCTGGTACTGGTATTGTTATAGAAGATGATGAAGTTAATGTTGGATCTGCTGTAACAGTTGACTTTGGTACAGGACTTGACGTTGAATTTAGTGCGGGCGTTGCAACAGTTACATCATCTGGTGGTTCACTACAAGCAAGAACAGTTGTTAGTGGTGTTACTACTTCTATACCTTCTATGGGTATAGGTCATACTGATATTGTAGGGTTTAAAGCATATGGATTGATGAAGGTTGGACTGTCTACAGCAGGCTGGATCAGACTATATACTGATAGTACTTCCAGAACAAATGATTCTGGTAGGAGTGTTGGTGAAGACCCCGAAGTTGGTAGTGGTGTTATTGCTGAAGTAGTTACTACAGGTATCTCAACGCAGCAATTAATCTCACCATTTACTGTTGGTGGTAACATGGATGACCCAGTGACAACTAAGATTTATGCTTCCATTAAGAATCTATCTGATTCTACTCAATCTATTTCTGCAAACTTAACCATACTCCAGTTGGAGGTTTAAAATTAAATGGCAATAACAAAGAATACATTTAGTATTAGTCCAACATGGACTGCTACTGATCTGATAACACAGATGCAGGATGCTTTTAGCTGGGCAGGACAACATGGTGGTGTAGATAGTGGGCATGTTGTTGGGTTAAGTACATTCACTTCTGGTCTAGTATCTAATGGAAGTGGTGATGAATATTATCGTGATTGTAGACAATCTTCTACGTCAGGTGTAGGAACTGATGCTTCATTTTATATTTGGAAATCTAATGGTGATATTATTAATATGCAAGTTAATTGTTGTGGATATGGATATACAGGAGGAGAAGTTGTAACTATACCTGCATCAGAATTTGATGGTTCGGGTGATATTGATGTTACCGTTGCTATCGCAGCAACAGTATCAAATGCTGTGTCTTATGCATGTACTTTAACAGACGTATATGAAGTTAATGGTGAAGATAGGAATGGTGCAGTTACATCATCTGCTGGAGTCAGTACAACAATTACGATTAAAGAAGGAGATACTATAGAGTTTACGGTTAGTATGCAATCTTATAGTTTATATTTTAATATATGTGGACCAGGAATATCTTCATCCTCTGCCTCTTCTCATAACAATAGGGTGTGGAATGCTAACCATGCAAATGATTTACCTGGTGATCAGAATATCAAAGCATCATGGACTCCTCTTCCAGGACAAGCTGGTGAATATTATATTAGAGATGATAGTTCTTCATGGGATTATGCTCCAAAGATTGTAGTAGAACCATGTACATATTCAGATGTTAATATTATATCTACTGGATCTAGTACTACATTCTATGATAGTAGTTTAGTTGGAGTAGGAACCACTGCATCATATCAATATGGTGTGATGAAGCATGTGATTGATGGTACTAAAGATTATGGTACTACTTTTAGGACAGTATCACCAAGAGATTCAAGTGGTAATGCAGGAGTTACTGATATACACATGTGGGCAGGTCCAAGATACTTACCACACATATATCAAACACAATCAACCCCAATTTATCATAGGAATGGTGGTCATATCTATGGGAAAAATTATCGTGGAATGAGAAATTTAGATCTTCCTTGGAATATAGATCATAATGATTATACTTTGGTTATGCCTTGGGCAACTGATTCTGAGGACTACTGTCAGAATGATTATTACAGACCATCTACAGGTGGTAATACTGGGTATCAATTAGATTTAAATGCATACAGATCATCATTAGATCCTAAGTTTGTAGTCTATTCTTATAAAGCACCTACCCTATCAAGCACACATTTAAATAGTAATTCATTTGGAACTTGGTTCTTCCATGATTACACTACATCATTATGGGATTTGGATGAACAGTTCCTAGGTGGTATGACACAGATTGAGATTCCATATACAGGTAACACAACCACACCTCAGGTAATGTTTAGAACTTATGCTCATGGAATGGTTAATGAGTATTCTACTAGTACTGGAAGAGGTCCAACAAAGAGAGCTGCTGAGTTTGGATATATGCCACTTGATGATAGTGGTTATACTTCTAAGTATAAGAATTACTATTTTGAATCAAATACTTATCCACAACAAAGTAATATTACTGCAACTTCAATCTATTATAGGAATAGAACTGATTATCCTTTAAGAAGTAGTAATGCTTCTACTGGAACTGGTGGACAACTTATGGCATCTGGCACAGACTTTAATGCTGTGATAAAAGGTATTCCTATACAAGGACACTGGTTACCTATGCCATATTTTATACCTGATGATTTTGTATTCATTGACTTTAACTATGGAACTCCGAATGCAAATATTCAGCAGGGAGATACCGTTACTGTTAGTGGTAGTGAGATCTATACAGTCATTACAGGTTCTTATAATCAGACTAGTAGAACTCGTGGAATATTATTCTGTGCGAGGACTACTTAGTGGCAAACTATTTTTTAACATATCTTACTACAGCACAGACAGGTATAGGTGTAACAGATCATGTTGCAACCTTATCAGCATTTACTAATGAAACTAGTAACGGAACAGTTGCTCTTGGAGATCTCCCAAATAATAACTATATAATAAGATCATCAGATACAGGTAAGCGTCCTGTTACTGGTCAGTTATTCCCACGAGGAGTTTACAACAAATGAGTATTCATCAAGAGATCGCAGATGCGTTTGACACATATGTTGCAGAGTCTGAGAACTTTGAAACAAAAGGAGTTAAGGCATCAGCAGCACGAGCACGTAAGGCACTTACTGAGTTAGGTAAGTTAGCTAAATCTAGAAGAGCAGAGATTCAGGATAAGAAGAATAGTTTGTAATAAATATAAGTTGGGAGACTATCTCATTTAAATGTTATTCCAATACGAGGGCACAGGAAGTTTGCTCTCTTTGGGCAGAGTTGATTCTGTCCAAAGAGCGGTGTACTCGTATAGCCGTTTTGGATCTATCTACACCTATGATGAGTTAGACTACGGAAGTATTACAGATAGTCATGATGGGTTTGAAGATTACGGAGAGATAACTGCTTATATTGAACAACCATATCAGAAGGAAGACTTCGGTACAGTAACGTTTGACACTG
>Ga0208749_1000390_pt1 | contig 10894 bp, 12 predicted proteins | sample Knorr_S15_td_DCM_FD_185601 | JGI IMG/M metagenome (GOLD analysis project Ga0208749, IMG submission 185601) | Marine microbial communities from Southern Atlantic Ocean transect - Knorr_S15_td_DCM_ad_63m_LV_B (SPAdes) (version 2) | ecosystem: Environmental > Aquatic > Marine > Oceanic | place... | reverse complement strand
CAGCAGCACCTGAAGCACCAGCAGCACCAGCAGCACCCGAAGCACCTCTAGCACCAGCAGCACCTGACGCTCCAGCGGCTCCGTCTACTCCATCAAATCCATCTTGACCAGATTTACCAGATTTACCCCTTCTACCTGCCTTACCGTCTTTACCAGCAGCACCAGCAGCACCAGCGTCGCCCTTCTCACCTTTAAGGTTACCTGACGCTATTGCCTCTTCTAAAGTCCTAATTCTTTGGCCGTTTTGACCTATTACATTAAGTTGACCATCTAATCGTAATCCTAAAACAATTATCTGATCTACTATCTCTTTTAATTCTTTCTCATTATGAATAACTCTACCCAGTACCCTACGCTGTGACTGTAGAGACTTCATCATAGTCTCATGGGACACACTCGATTGTTTCTTCTTACTGTCGCCAGGTAGATCCATTAGCTACTGTTTTGCTGTTGCTGTTTGAGTTTCTCTTCCTCAAGATGTGCTTTCAATAGTGCAACATAAATGTCCCGCTCCCACGGCATCATATTTTCAATTTCCGTTAATGAATATTTATGGTACTGCATTAACGCAAAATTTAACTTATAAAAATTCTCTAGATCTATATGGGATAGGGCTACCCGAAAAAACTTGATAGTCCTTCCAGCACCACTGTACTCTTAACACCAGTCTTGGGATTAGTAACTGATACTTCATGAGATAATTTAGGCATTGTCTCAAAGAATCCCTCAAGTAATTTAAACTGAGCAGAATTCATTTGATCCAAGAACTCCATCACTTCCTTTTTACTACAATCCTTAGTTGACCAAGCTTCTTCACCTTGAACAATAGTATCAATACAAGATCCAATTAATTCAAAGGATTGATTTAGATTGGAACTCTTATCATCAAAATCAAAGTTTTGATTAATAAATTCATCAAGAGATGGATACTTCATTACCATTGATATGGTGTCATCTAATTTAATTTCTTTAGTATGCTTCTCGTCTTTAATGACATGAATGTCATCTATATAAATTTTGGTGGGAACATATGTCTTCTCATCATCAGGACATATAATATTCACATCCAATTCTTCACCAACAGACTTACCTCTTATATTAAGGAACAAATATTCAATATCAAAAGTAGGAAGTGATTCTACTTTAACTCCTTTTGTAAGAATACATGCTTTAATAACTGTTTTAATAGCAGTAGTAATCTGTTTTGTATCTTCGCTCTCTAGTGCTAAAACTAGAAGTTTTTCTTCTCTAACTAAAAAAGGTCTATATTGTATACTCTTTTCAGTAGAAGGTAACACCAACTCATAAGTTGGGGTACTAATCTTGGGTAAAGGCATAATCTATGCAATTCAGTATATTATATATAAGGGTTTTCTTAACTTCTTTTAAATTGGGGTAAGAAGAAGTCACCCATTAATTCGCCACCAAATCTACGTAAGTTAAATTCGTTAAACTCTGGATTACCATCAGCCTTTTGATCTCTTCCAGCAATAGCAACCTGTTTAGAAGTATTTTCAGTAACAAAATACCTTGTATAAGTCATGGATACTGTAGTCTTTAACAAACTAGAACCCTCATAAGATAGTGGAGAGGAACTTATTTGTTTTGGATAAGCATCTACAAAATGATATTCTAATAGATTAGATGCAGGTTCCTCTCTTTTTGGATGAACCCAACCCATATCTCTTTCATACTTAACAATATTCAATTTAGTTCTATATCCACTATTATTACCTGTCTTCTCGTTACCATCACCATCAGGATACCTTGCTCTCATAACAATATTAGCTTTATCTAAATTCTGCATATTACCATTTTTATCAATCTCACCAGTAATATACTTCATCCAATAATCAAAGAATCTAATTTGTTTATATCCACTATTAACAGTAACTAGGAATGTAAAATCTATTGTTTCATCATACATTCTTCTATAACCATGTCTCTCAGTAACACCAGCATAATCATTCTGCTGTTCTAATGTAGCAATACTAGATCCTGGTAAAGATGCCTCTTGACAAGACAGCTCAAGAAGTTCCCCATCAAATAATGTAGGGTTTTGCTGCTGCATGAATCCTGGAATGGGAAATACTACAGAATAGAATGAAGATAGGGACGGATTCATAATCCGTTCCTTTAATTTATTCATCCTAACGCCAGGATTGATTGGCGGTAAACTTGCCATCTAAATATTAATAATTAGTCTATTAATACATATTTATACTAGATGAATGAGAGTGTAAAAAGCAGGTACAGACCAAAGAACCCTGCTAAGTACAAAGGAAACCCAAATAATATCATTTGTAGAAGCAATTGGGAGAAGAAATTCTGCCAATGGTGCGATACTAATGAGAGTATTATCCTATGGGCAAGTGAAGAATTCTCTATCCCATATCGTTCACCTTTAGATAATAGAGTTCACCAATATTACCCAGACTTCCTTATTAAAGTTAAAGAAGGGAATGGTTCTATAAGAGATTATGTAATAGAAGTAAAACCTAAAAGACAGTGTAGTCCACCAAAGAAAAAATCTAAAGTAACAAAGGGATATATCTATGAGTCTAAAGAATATGCTAAAAACCAAGCAAAATGGGAAGCAGCACAAGAATGGTGTAAAGATAGAAGACTAATATTTAAAGTTATAACCGAAGACGAACTAGGAATAAAATACAAATGACACTCTTTAGTGAAATAGATAATCAATTCTCAGATAAGGATGGTAGAACACCATTCTTCTATAGGAGAGCGTTTAGAGGATTAGTCACATCATATGCAAACAATCCTCGTAAATTTATAACAGACGAAAAGAAGGATCGTGAAGGTGCAGACGAGAATCTTCTTAGAAGAGTGCCAAAAATGGGACATTTAATGATGTTCCAATATCAAACAGAATCAAAAAATTTAAAAGTATATGATGAATATCCATTGGTGTATATTGTATCAATAGAGGGTAGAAGTTTTACTGGATGTAATCTACATTATATACATCCAATAAAAAGAGAATTGGTTGTAGAAAACCTAAAAGAAGGTAGATTAAATTTACCTCGCAACTCCGTGTCTAAATATAGTATGGCGAATGTAGGTCCACTATTAGATATTGCAAAAAGTGAATGGACAAATGCATCAAATCTTCCTATAGAAGAATTTGTATCTATTAAAGATGGTAAAAAACAACGTCTTATGACTAATAAGGTTTGGGATGAAACCAACAAAACATTTAGAGATATGATTAGAGGCGTTAGGAGATACCAAGGATACGGCAAAAATGACTCAGACTTTAGGTAATAATGGCTAAAGAAAAAGCAGTAGTAAAAACTGGAGTGGATGGAAGAGAGGTTTACGAATCTCCTTCATTTCCAATGAACTATACCCAAATGGTTGGGTCTAGTAATACTTTGCTTGGGCCAATACCAAAAGTCCAATCCAAAAAAGTAAAGGTAGAATTTGATCCAAATTTTAAAACAACAAAAATATACGAACAACGTATTGATTCAGATGGTGTAGGACAACAATTGAATTCTGATGACTTGATGGCATCAGTTGGTCAGGATGGTAAATATACAGATATAAACATAGATAAATTTCCAGGTCTTGATCAAGCATTAGCAAATAAAAATTCTATAGCAAACAAAGTATTAGCAAAACAAATAATTAATACCTTCCAAGAAGGATTTGAAGCAAAGAATGGTAGACCTCCAACTCAAGCAGAAACAGAAGAAGGTATAGGTAGAGAAGCAGAGAATTACTTTAAAGCAGCAGCAGTTCCAGACAAATTCCAATCAGGAGGTAAAAAAGAAGATCCAAACTCTAATGATCTCTCTTCAGACCAACCTTCATCAGGAACGGTAAGCAGTATTCCTATTACTGGAAGATCTGAGATCAAAGGTAAAATGGCAAAACTTGTCAATGGTGGTAAAGATCTATTTTATCCACTAGATAGGTCTGAAAGTATGGATTATATCTCATTTGTTGCTCTTGAATATTCTGCAAGACAGATCAACAATGATGATAGTGGATTCTCATTTGGTTCTAGAGAAACTAAAAAAATAGGTGGTAGTGTTGCACTACCTATTCAATCTGGTATTGCAGATTCATTCTCTACTGGATGGAATGAAGATACTATGAACCCTCTACAAGCAGAGGGTGCAAAACTCGCTAAGGGAGCGATGAATGATCAAATGAAGGATGCCCTACAAAATACAGCAAAGAATTTAGAAGGTGCTGAAAGTGAAATGAGCACCATGATTGAGAACGTATTTGCTGGTGAAGCAGTTGGAGCAAATGTTCTAACAAGGATGACTGGTGGAATAATGAACCCTAATCTAGAGTTACTATTCCAAGCACCACAATTAAGACCCTTTAATTTTAATTTTAGACTAACTCCTAGAAGTAGTGCTGAAGGTAAAGTAGTTAAAAAGATTATAAAGTTCTTTAAACAGAATATGGCTCCTCAACAAGAGGAAACTAAATTATTTTTAAAGACACCAAACGTATTCAATATTGAATACAAACATAGAGGAGCAGATAACCACCCAGGACTAAATGCTATTAAAGGTCCATGTGCTTTAACAGCAATGAACGTTGACTATACTTCAGAAGGAACTTATATGACTTTTGAAGATGGTACTATGATCTCATATGTAATGTCACTATCCTTTATGGAACTTGAACCAGTTTACAATTCTGATTATGATAAATTCGGTGAAGACGAAATAGGATTCTAAAACAATGCCAACTTATTTTAGGGGAATACCCAATTTTCAATATATCAGTAGAGATCCGAAGTATGGAACTTCTTTGGATGACTATGTTATTGTCAAGAATCTATTCAAAAGAGGTAAATTAAGATCAGACATCTTTGAGAACTTAGCGTTCTTTGAGAAGTACACCATAGAAGGTGATGATAGACCAGATAATGTAGCAGACAAACTATATGGAGATCCAACTCTTGATTGGGTTGTTCTACAAGCAAACAATATATTAAACGTATATGAAGAATGGCCTAAAACTCAAATCGCATTTGATAAATTTTGTATAGAAAAATATCAAACCTATGATAACTTATATGGTGGAATACATCATTATGAAACATTAGAACATACTGATACTGAAGGTATTATAATACTTCCTGCTGGTAAAATAGTTACTAAGAGTTTTTATGATGCTCCTGAATATGCAGTAGAGACTGATCCAGATATTAATCTTCCCACTTTAATTCCAGGAGTATATGCTGAAGGAACTGCAACAGTAGGTGGTTCTGATGGTAAAGTTACAGGTTTATTCATCACAGGTCCAGGTGCAGGTTACACAGATATTGGTGGTGTAACTATATCTGCTCCTGGTGCTGCTACTACTGCAACTGCAACATGTGCTTTAAATGCTCCTCCAGATGATATGGAGGTTGGACAAGTAACTATTATTAATTCTGGTCAGGCATATACATATCAACCTGGAGTTACATTTAGTGATCCAAAAGAAACTGTAGCAGGTATTCTAACTGCTACTGTGGGTGTTGGTACTACTAATAGTGGTCAATTAGCAATGGTATCTATTGCCAATTCTGGAGATGGATATAACTTTACTCCTATAGTCACAATTGCACCTCCACCAGATCCTATAGGTAATGCAATATACGTTGGTATATCAACTTATCAATTACCAGCAGGATTTGAAGGTATGCATATAAGTCCAGCAGGTGATAGAGCATACATGGCATTTGGATCATTAGGATATACTGTTGGTGAGATCCATGAATGGGTTTTATCTACACCTTGGGATCTAAACACTGCTGTATTAGACAATATAAAAATATTAAACTTTACACTAACATTTACATATGCTACTGGTGTTGATTTTAAACCAGATGGTAAAACAATGTATGTCTCTGGTCAGACATCTTCTGGATTTAAAGTAGCACAATATTCATTATCAACTGCATGGGATCTTGGTAGCACAGTAACCTATGTTACTAGTATATCAACTGTAAGTCCTTCAGGAGTTAGATTCCAAGATAATGGAAGTCATATGTTCCTTATGGATACAGACAATCCAGATACTATTAGGAAATATGAATTAATTACACCTTGGCTTGTATCATCAGCAATCAGTACTCCAGTACAAACAATAAACATTGGTACTCTTTGTAATAGTGAGTCATCTTCTAATGCATTCAATTTTAAAGATGATGGATCAGAACTTTATATAAGTGGTTTAGATAATGCATCAGTCTATATTCTTACATGTGGAACAAACTGGGATCTTAACACATTAACATTAAAAGGAACATTAAACGTATCATCTAAAGATAGTAATCCATTAGATGCCTTTACAAATCCAACATCAACTAGATTTATAGTCGCTGGTGGAACTGGAAGATATATACACACCTATAATATAGATTTAACAGCAAAAGCAACAGTATCATTAGTTGGTGAGAATCTTGCTGTAACTGCTATATCAAATCCTGGTGGAACTTATGATCCAATAAATCCACCAGTCATAACAGTTCAACCACCAACTCCTCATAGAAGAGCAACTGGTTATACCCTAATTAATGATGGTAAGGTAACAGATATTGTTATGCAAGATAGAGGATATAATTATAGATCTGCACCAACTATTGAAATTGCTCCACCAACACAACCTATAACAGCAACAGCAACCGTTAAAACAGAAAATGGAAACGTTGTTGATATATTCATAGGAAATCCTGGATCTGGTTATTATGATCCACCAACACTAACATTCAGTGAACCTGGTCCTCTTTATATGCCACAAAAGAATGAAGTATTTGAAAGAGATGGTCAAGAATGGACATATGATGGATATAACTGGAGAAAACGTCTATCCTTTGGAGTTATATACAATGATCCAAATATTGAATCTCTAGTAGAGAAGGGTGGTAAGGATGTATCTAAATCTGTTACTAATATTGAATATGAACAACAAATAGAAGATAAGAAAAGAGAAATTTACGTTCTAAAAGGACGATTCCTTGGTATTATCTTAGATGATCAAGAAAGTGAATCAGAATATAAAAAAGGTTCTGAACAGTATGTGTCCAGAACCCTTAAGAAGGGGGATAATCCCCGATTATATGAATAAGTTAACTCTCTGCGAGTTTTTGGAAATAACTCATAGCATCATCCTCTTCATCATTTGAAGCTGCTGGAGCGGCAGATACTGCCTCTTCTGCTGCTTTGCGAGAAGCGAAGTCTGGTTTATAAGAACCACGAGCATCATCTTCATCACGCACCTCTACGTCTACACGAGCAGGTGCTTTTTTAACGCCAAGAACATAGTCTAAACGCTTCTTCAAATCTTCATAAGACTTGAATTGATCAGCAGCGACTAATGCCTGAAGTGAGTATTCATTCTTCCAAATTGCTTCCATTGCATCATCATCTTTCAATAATGGAGCAGGAGATGCAAATTCAGACTTATCATAATTCCAATATCCATCAACCTTGCGAATCTTTAATTTAAAGTCCGCACCTTGCCAAAAATCAAATGGATTGATAGGTGACTCATCTTCAAATTCTGGTTGCATTGCTGCCATGATCTTATCAAAGATCTTTGCACCAAACTTATAAAGATACACCTTACCCTCACTAGCAGGGTTAGCAGGATCTTTTACGACATAGATGTTAGCGTAGTAAGAAAGCTTACGCTTCTGTCTACGAACAATTGCTTTGTCGTCTTCATTACCACTATTCCATAATTCTCTATTATGCTCAGATACTGGATCTTTACCACCAATTGTGGTCAAAGAGTTCTCAATATACCATCCACCTGGTCCTTGGAACCCATGTGAGTACATTTTTACCCAAGGTAGATCTTCACCGTCTGGAGCAGGTAGGAATCTGATAACAGCATAACCATTACCTGTTTTATCCATCTCTGGTTTCCAGAGTCTTTCGTCCTGATTTCCAGAACCACTGTTCATCTTTTCTACTTCCTTTACTAATTTTTGAGTAAGGGAACCTAAAGATGATTGCTTTTTTAAACTAGCAAATGACATACGTATTCTCCGTATTTGTTTGTATTCGGCTTGTGTGTATCCTTTTAAGGCAATTGCTGCAGGATACGTACAGTATAATGCAATTGCCGTGAAAGTCAATTATTGAACTTGCTTCTTCATTTGATGTATGAGCTTCTCCATATTACTAAAAACTACAGTCATGTCAACGTCTGATGGTAATCCCATCATTTTAGCAGATTCCATAATATTATCCTTCATTTGTTTAGCAGCAGGATCATCTGATAATGTTAATCTAGTATATAATATCTTCTGCTTCTCTAATAGTGTGCAGATTAATTCTACATGCTTAAGTTTTTCTTCTTTACCCATAGAGTAAAACTTAAAAGCACTCTGATAAAGATCTTCCTGTAATTCCGCTATATGGGCAACTTCTGAACGTACCACATCTGAGTCAAAAAAGTTCATAGAATACAATCCCTCAAGATTTTTTTAAACTTAAATACATCAATATTTAGGAAGGAATCATACTTATTCATATTCTTAGAAACTAACCCCCAAACAGGATCTTTGAGTTTTTTATCAAAATCCGTCTTATAACCCAATATTCGATTAAGTATGACCATAGTCTCTAATGACAAATTTCCTTGTAAATGCTCTTTTAGCAATAATGGATGAGAACTCCCTTTTACCTCAAAAGTCTCATTAAAGTCTTTTATCGAAATAACCGATTCTACCTCTGATTTGAACAAATACGTTAAAGACTGAATTTTACCATTCCATGAAATATAGGTTTTTTCACCTTCTCTGATAATATCACCAATCCATAAACTTTGAGGATCTCCCGAAGATACAAAATTAGATACAAAGAAGTCAATTACCTCTTTTTCACTTTTTTGCCTACTTAACTTTTCAAACCAAAAACGATCCTTTCTCTTATAAAAGGATTGTAAAGATGCTCGGACTTTACCACAATATTTGTGATAATCATAATTATCTTTAGTAAAATGATTCTTTAAAGCCAAATAAGTTTTGTATACTTCAAATGGTGTCATGATATTGAAAGGGGTATTTCGTGAAAAATACCCCGACTAAATTTTCCGACTTTTTCTGAATTAAAAAACCAATTTCGCTCTAGTAGTGCGTTTTAAAAAGTTTAGTTCAGTTGCATCGTACTTAATCTTTTCCTTCAACGGTTTAGAGATTAACTTTGGTACTGATTCTAGATCTATACTGTTCTGATCACAAAAATGTATGATCGCTTCAATATAGTTCATGTTAGCATTGTCCTTGACAAGAGTCTCAATCTCTTGTGCAAATTTTGCAGGACAAAAAAACTTTTTCTCCAGTGCCTTTTCAAACTCTTTGTCTAGTTTAGCTGGCATAGCCCTCGATTTTTGATTGAATAAATTCCCGAATATATTCTGTGAGTAGTTTAATGTACTTCTTCTTGTCATACTCCTCATAAACAATAGATTCTCCATTTTCACATGCCATAATGATGACAAGTTTTTTGACGGCAATGCCAGTCAATTCATATAACATACAACCGTATGCCATACATTGTACAAAGTAGTGATCGACCCACTCCCTTGGTTTAGGTTTCTTAGATGTCTTGAAGTCTATTATGGCTAACTCGCCATTATACTCTGCGATACAGTCAACCGTACCTGCAATTCCTAGTTCTTTGCTATACAGTGACCCTTCTAGAGCATGAACTCTAGATATTTTATTTAGCTCACTTTTATAGATCTGGAAAAGCATCTTTGATAGAGGTTGTACCTCTGGCAACTCTTGGTTATACAGATACGCCTCAGTAAGAGTATGCGTATCTGTACCACGACTAGTTGCTTGTCTAGTGATCCGATCTGCCTCCGCATCACCCACTTTTTTTCGCCACTTAACAAATATCTCTTTGTTATGGTGACTTGTTACCGAAGTTATGGATACTAATTTAAGTAGTTCGTCTTCATCAGGAACTGAATAATAACGAACACCATCTATAGTTTCCCTTGATAACTTAGGGAGATCCAGATCGACATGTTCAAACATTACATTGATAAACTATGTTTTGCCATTATGTACTCTTTACAGAGACCAGAACGTACAATATCTTCCATACCAAATTCAATAAAATCAAATGATGGCATGATTCTAAGGATCTTTGTAAAATCCATGATACCATTACGCTCGTTTGTTTTTGTTAGGTCAGACTGTGAAGCATCTCCACAAAAACAGATCTTGGTGTTCTCACCAGACCTTGTAATTATACTATCAAGTTCATGATAATTCAAGTTTTGGAACTCGTCAACGATAATGATAGCATTGTCTAGAGTTGTACCTCTAAGGAATGATGTTGACCAGAAACTTATAGTACCTTGAGTTTTTAAATTACCATACAACATCTCAAAGTCAGAGTCAGTTTCTAACTCAAACATATACTTCACCATATTCTTGTATGGTATCTGATAAAGTAAGGACTTATCTTCATGATCACCAGGAAGAAAACCAATTTCACGAGTAGCAACTAGAGATCTAACAATATAGATCTTCTCATAAGGTGTAGTATGATCTAATACATCTACTAGTGCATTATATAATGTAATAAATGTCTTACCAGTTCCTGCTGCACCGTAAGCAACAATGTTCTGGTTGTTTTTATAGCAACGATACAGGTTCTCCTGATTGTCTGTCAATGGTTCGATCTCTCTCATGAGATCCGCATTGATAGGTTTCTTTCTTCTCCTTTGCTTGGCAGTCATTCCGACTCCAACTGTTTGATCTTCTTTTGTCCTTCTTTTTCTTGCCATACTTGGTTTATCCGAGGAATAGAGAGGTTAATGGGTGACGTTGTTTATTATCTAAAAGATGATGCCACACATAAAATGCAGCACCTATAGAAGTACCACCATCATG
>Ga0208749_1000387_pt1 | contig 10917 bp, 11 predicted proteins | sample Knorr_S15_td_DCM_FD_185601 | JGI IMG/M metagenome (GOLD analysis project Ga0208749, IMG submission 185601) | Marine microbial communities from Southern Atlantic Ocean transect - Knorr_S15_td_DCM_ad_63m_LV_B (SPAdes) (version 2) | ecosystem: Environmental > Aquatic > Marine > Oceanic | place... | reverse complement strand
TCATATACTTGATTTAGTTCATATTAAACCTGAAGAGGTCTTCTACTTGTTGCTTGTTGGAGAATTGCCTAATAAGGATGAATTAGAAGATGTCCAAAGATGTTTGCACTCTAAAAGCGAAGTTCCACAATATGTATGGGATGTATTAAACAGTATGCCAAAAGATTCACATCCAATGGCAATGTTCAATACCGCAATTTTATCAATGCAAAAAGAAAGTAAATTTGCAGAGGCTTACGATTTAGTGGTTTCAAAAAGTGATTACTGGGAAACTACTCTTGAAGATGGTGTAAATATTATTGCTAAACTTCCTGCTATTGCAGCAGCAATTTATCGATTACGATTTGATAAAGGAGATAGATTAGAGCATGCAGGCTCTCAAGATTGGTCTGAAAGTTTCTTACAAATGATGGGTTTTGATCATTCAGAAGATATGTTAAAGATGATGCAATTGTATTTAATGTTGCATTGCGATCATGAAGGTGGGAATGTCAGTACATTCAGTGCATTAACTGTTAATTCTGCTCTATCTGATCCTTATTATGCTTTATCTGCAGGTTTGAATGGGCTAGCCGGGCCATTGCATGGGTTAGCTAATCAAAATAATTTAAAATTTGTACTAGATATTGTAGATCATTTTAAGGGCGTACCAAGCGATGCAGACTTAAAAGCATTTGCTTGGGATAGACTAAATTCAGGAAAGGTAATTCCTGGTTATGGTCACGCAGTCTTAAGATGTCCTGATCCAAGATTTACAGCATTTATGAATTTTGGTAAAGATAATATTAGCGACAGTGAAGTGTTTGATGTAGTAACGAAGCTATTTAATATTATTCCAGATGTATTAAAAGAGCATGGAAAGGCTAAAAACCCATGGCCAAATGTTGATGCGGCTTCTGGGTCATTACTTCACCATTATGGACTAAAAGAATTTCAATTTTATACAGTATTATTTAGCATGTCTCGATCATTAGGAATTATATCTCAATTAGTATTAGCTCGTGCAATGGGGTTACCATTAACACGACCAAAATCTTTGACTTTTGAAGCTTTGAATCAGTTATAAGCATTTATGCTTAAAAAAGATAAAGTTCATTTTATTATCAATAAGCTTGATGAACTTTATCCTAAAGTTTCACCTCCATTAACTCATTCTAATAACTATACGCTCCTTATTGCTGTATTATTATCAGCAAACACTACTGATAAATCTGTAAATAAGGTGACACCCATTCTTTTTCGAAAAGCAGATAGCCCAAAAAAGATGATAAAATTAGATTATGAAACAATTTATAAGATTATCAAGCCATGCGGATTAGGTCCAGCAAAATCAAAAGCAATCTTAGAATTATCTCAAATGCTTATTGATAAGCATAATGGAAAAGTCCCAAATAATTTTGCAGATTTAGAATCTTTTCCTGGAGTAGGTCATAAAACAGCTTCCGTTATAATGTCCCAAGCATTTGGTGTTCCTGCATTTGCAGTTGATACACATGTCCATCGCTTAATGTATAGGTGGGGATTATCTTCCGGAAAGAGCGTAAAACAAACAGAAAAAGATGCTAAACGGTTATTTCCAAAGGAAAAATGGAGCAATCTTCATCTTCAAATCATATTTTATGGAAGAGAATATTGCCCAGCAAAAAATTTTAATCCAAATATCTGTCCAATAACTTCAGTAGTTGGAAGAAAATCTTTATTTAGATAAATTATCTATTCAAATGGCAAACAATAATATATATCTTACTAAAGTTTTTACTTTTGCTGCAGCCCATCAGTATGGAAATAGTAAATGGTCTGATGAGAAAAATTTAGAAGTATTTGGAAAAGACGTAAGAGTTCATGGACATAATTATCAACTCCATGTAACTGTTACGGGAGATGTAGACCCAGATACAGGATTTTTAGTTGATCTTGGTCATTTAAAATCAATTGTCAAAGAGTATGTCATATTAGTGTTAGACCACTCTCAATTTGAAAAAGATATTCCTTGGTTCGAAGGAAAGCAGCCTTCAACAGAAAATCTTGTAGTTTTTATTTGGGAAGTTATTTCAAAACACCTGAAAGGATGTTCTTTGCATCGTATACGTTTAGTAGAAACTCCAACAATCTATACAGACTATTATGGAGAAGACAATGAATGAATTTCAAGAAAGATTTTATTTAATTTTAACAGGAATATTTATTGCATCGCTTGTAGCATGCAATCTTATCTTTCAAAAATTCTTTACTTGGAATTTTCTTGGTATGACATTTGAACTTTCTGTAGGGATTATTGCATACCCTGTAACGTTTTTAGTAACAGATTTAATTTCTGAGCTCTATGGACAGAAACGAGCCAATCAAGTGGTTGTAGCTGGATTTTTTGCAAGCATTTTTACAACACTGTTAATAATAGTTTCAATGAATGCTACTGCAGCAGAATGGTCACCAATAGATAGTGAAACATTTACAAAAGTATTTGGACTAACAGGTCCAGCATTTTTTGCTTCAATGGTTGCATATTTAACTGCTCAATTAATTGATGTTAGAATATTTCATTTTTGGAAGCGTCTTACTAAGGGAAAGTATTTATGGCTTAGAAACAATGCATCTACGATGTTTTCTCAATTGGTAGACACGTCAGTTATTTTAATTATTCTTTGTTCAGCTGGAGTAATTGACTGGGAGCGTTTTTATGGACTATGGATGATGGGATGGTTGTTTAAAGTCCTTGTCGCATTATTTGATACTCCAATTATTTATTTTGCATTATGGGCATTAAGGGATAAGATTCAACCTACAAGTTATTTAGAGGAGCATTAATGAATGATAAAAAGAAAAAGAATTTAGAGAAAATCACAAAGTCTCTTTTAGAATCTCTCGGAGAAGATCCAAATAGAGAAGGATTATTAAAAACTCCAACAAGAGTAGCAAAATCTTGGGAATTTCTATCAAAAGGATATGATGAAGATCTTGATGCACTAATCAATAATGCAATTTTTGAAGAATCTGCAAAAGATATGGTTATTGTAAAAAATATAGAATTTTATAGTTTGTGTGAGCATCATCTCATTCCATTTTACGGTAAAGCGCATGTTGCATATATTCCAAATGGTAAAATTATTGGTCTATCAAAGATTCCAAGAATTATTGATCATTATGCTAAGAGATTGCAAGTGCAAGAACGTCTTACCAATCAGATTGCCAATACTATTCAAGATATTTTACAACCAAAAGGTGTTGCAGTCGTTATGGAAGGAAGACATTTTTGTATGTTAATGCGTGGAGTACAAAAACAGAATAGTATTGCCACTACAAGTGCGATGTTAGGTTCATTTCGAGAAAAAGATACTACAAGGAATGAATTTTTGAATTTAATACAAACAAATAACGTATAAGACTAAGAGAAAATATTGAACAATTATGATTTAATTATTATAGGCGGAGGTCCAGGCGGATACAATGCTGCATTTCGTGCTGCTGAACTAGGAAAGAAAGTGGCAATTGTTGATGACAATAATCTTGGAGGCGTATGCTTAAATTGGGGATGTATTCCAACAAAATCATTGTTAAAGAATGCAGAAGTGATGGATCTAATCAATTCATCAGACTCATATGGAATATCAGTTAAAGATGTTGATGTAGATTTTGAATCTATTATCAATAAAAGCGTTCAAGCAAGACAGCGTTTATCAAGAGGGCTTCATCACCAAGTAAAGAAGCATAGTATTGATTTTCATGCTGGATTTGGAACATTTACTGATAAAAATACAATAACGGTAAATGATTCCACTATTACTGCAGAGACATTTATTATTGCAACAGGATCTAAACCAAAAAGACTTCCCAGTCTTAATGTAAATGATAGTGAAGTTATCTATGCAAAGGATATTTTTCAGATGAAATCAATTCCTAAATCAATAACAATTATTGGTGCAGGTGCAATTGGAGTAGAGTTTGCATATTTCTTCAATAGTTTTGGATCAGATGTCACATTGATTGAAGCAGAGGATGTTATTTTACCAAACGAAGACAAAGAAGTTTCACAATGGGTTGAGAAAGTATTCAAAAAGAAAAAAATTAATGTCTTAACAGGAACATTAGCAGACAATATTGATGATGAAAAGGTATTGATTTCTGTTGGAGTAGAAGGCAATTCAACAGGAATGGGATTAAAAGGCCTGGGATTAGAATTTTCTGATAATAATCATATTGCAGTCAACGAATATGGTAAAACAAATATTGATAATATTTATGCAGTAGGAGATGTCATTGGTGCTCCATGGCTTGCACATGTTTCTGCAGCAGAAGGTCTCTATGTAGCTGAACATCTTTGTGGATTAAATCCAAAACAGATTGACTATAATAGCATTCCTGCCTGCACTTATTCCAAGCCTGAAGTCGCATCGATTGGCGATACAGAAGAAACGCTTGTAGATAATAATATAGAATTTAAAGTTGCTAAATCATTTTTTATAGCTAACGGGAAAGCAGTTGCTGTTGGATCTACTGATGGTTTTATAAAAATACTAGTTGGAACAAAAGGCAATATCCTAGGCGCTCATATTGTTGGATCGAACGCAACAGAGATGATTTCAGAGCTTAGCATCATAAAAACAAATAATTTGACTATCGAAAATATATTTAATTCTGTTCATCCACACCCTACTTTTTCTGAAGCAATCTTTGAAACATTATTGCAGCTCAAATAAATGGATATAGCTGTTAAAGATTTAGGAGTATGTAATTATAACATAGCCTTATCTAAGCAAGAGATTACAAGAGAAAACCTCATCAAGAAATCAGGAGAAGATACACTAATATTGGTAGAACATGATCATATTTATACTCTTGGAAAAAATGCCAATCGTGATAATATTTTAAATAATAGCTGTGAGATTATTCAAACAGATCGTGGCGGAGATGTTACCTATCATGGTCCTGGACAATTAGTAGGTTATCCTATAATAGATCTAAAGAGAATAGGGTTAGGCGTTAAATCTTATGTTAATCATCTTGAATCTTTATTGATTGCTGTTCTTAATGAATACAATATAGATGCTCATATAAGAGAAGGTAAACCTGGTGTTTGGGTAGATGATAGAAAGATAGGGAGTATTGGGATTCGCGTATCACATGGAGTAACTACTCATGGATTTTCTCTCAATGTAAATACAGATATGAATTATTTTTCTAATATCATTTCTTGTGGCATTGATGATGTTTTAATGACATCAATGGAGAAAGAACTTGGAAGAGAATTTTTTATAGATGATATTAAACAGTCGATTATATTGCATTTTAACCGATTATTCAATATACAATGATTCAATCAGGCATACACAAACCAAAGATTAATATTACTACTGACAAAAACTATAAGTCAGTTAAAAAAATGGTGCAAGAAAGCTACCTTAACACGGTTTGCGCCGAAGCAAGATGTCCAAATATTTATGAGTGCTGGAATCGTAAAACAGCTACTTTGATGATTTTAGGTGACACATGTACCAGAGGATGTGGATTTTGTTCTGTAAAAACAGGAAGACCTACATGGAATGACCCTTTGGAGCCATATCGCGTTGCACAAGCAGTTCAAAAAATGAAACTACGCCATGTGGTTATTACATCTGTAGATCGTGATGACTTAAAAGGTGATTATGGATCTACGATATGGGCACAAACTATTAATGCTACACGTAAATTAAATCCAAACTGTACAATAGAAGTGCTCACTCCTGATTTTAAAGGGGACAAAAATGCATTAAATACTGTCTTTAAATCGCAGCCAGATATTTTTAGTCATAATGTAGAGTGCGTAGAAAGAATTAGCAAAGGAGTAAGAGCTCAAGCGAATTGGCAGCGCTCATTAGATGTATTAAAAGAATCTATATCTTATGGATTACGTACTAAAACAGGTATTATGGTTGGATTGGGAGAGACTGAAAGAGAAGTAAAAGATACAATGGAGCAAATTGTTGCATTAGGGGTACAAATTTTTACCATTGGACAATATTTGCAACCAACAAAAAAACATTTAAAAGTAGAACAATATGTTGCAAAAGAAAAATTTGACGAATATAAAGTTTTTGGAGAATCTATCGGGTTTAAAATAGTGGAATCTGGACCATTAGTGCGTAGTTCTTATCATGCAGATGAGCAAGCACGTACAATCTTTAAAAATAATGAATAGAATTATATTATATACTGTAATCATTGGAACATGTTTTTTTATATCACACATTGCTGTCAATGGTACAAATGAAATTATAGGAAAGGATGTAGTAAAAAATATTTCCTATAAATTGCCAGAAGGTTGGAGTGCATCTAGTTCAGATAAGCAATTTCGTTTATTAGAAGTAAGTTTGGACACTAATGAAGATTTTTCTGTAGTAGTATTTAATAATATTCAAGGAACGGCAGATCAAAATTTAAATCGTTGGATTAGTCAATTTAAAAAAGATGATTCATTTGATAGAGAAAATATTTTAGTTAAGAGAGATAGTTTGGACAGTAAATATGTTACATCGATTGAGATGTATGGAACATATGAGGTTCCTAGAATGGGGAACAATACATTGCCCATTGAAGTTAAACCAAATTATGGCCTCTTAGGAGGAGTGGTAGAATTTCCTAATAGCTTATATTTTATTAAAGCAGTTGGAAATGATGAGTTAATAAAAGAAAATTCCACCTCTTTTAATGATTTTTTATACTCAATTGAACTAAATTAGCAGACTTTATTGCCATTTTGGCATATTTTTGATGAATTTTTGCAGTTTTAGGCTATATTTAACATAAGGCATAGTTTTTGCATCAATACAAGTAGGAAAAAAAGATGGAAAAAATAGAAAAACAATATCCGGTAATGCCGTTAAAGAATACGGTATTATTCCCTCAACAGGTTATTCCTATTTATGTAGGAAGAAAGAAATCATTACAATTGATTGAAGATTTAGATCCGGATAATAAATATCTGGTAGTTGTTGCACAGCAAGATGGATCGATAGAGGATCCAAAGGAAGACGATTTATATTCTTATGGTACATTAGCATTGGTATTGAAGACCTTTGATATGCCAGATAATAGCAAATCTGCTATTGTGCAAGGGGTAGATAGAGTTAAAATTTTAAAATACCAAAATAGTGGACCTTATTTTATTGCTGACGTGGAAAGAATTCCAGAATCTATTACTAGTCCAGATGTCCAAGTTGAGGCATTAGCGAAAAGTTTAAAAAATTCCTTTACTGAATTAATTAAGATTTCTCCAAATCTAAATGAAGAACATGCAGGGATGTTATCTAATATTGATCGTCCTTCTAGATTAGCAGATAGAGCAACATCGCTTTTATCAGTATCGAATTCAGAAAAGCAAGAGGTGCTAGAAGAGTTAGATATTAAAAAACGTGTTGAGAATGCTATTAATTTATTACAGAAAGAAATACAGCGTATTAAGCTAGGAGAAGAAATTCAGACAGAAGTGCAAGATGAGATTTCTAAGACTCAAAGAGAGTACTATCTAAGAGAGCAAATGAAGACTATTCAAAAAGAGCTTGGAGAAGATAGTCAAACGGTAGAATTAGATGAGCTCACAAAGAAGATTGATGAAGTTGGTATGAGTAAAGATGCTCAAAAAGTAGCACATAAAGAATTGGATCGTCTATCACGTATTTCACCACAATCTCCTGAATATTCTGTTGCTAGAACATATTTAGAATGGTTAACAGATTTACCATGGAGTAAATCAAGTAAAGATAATTTAAATATTAAAAAAGCAGGGAAAACGCTTAATGAAGATCACTATGGTCTTGAAAAAGTAAAAGAACGCGTACTCGAATACTTGGCAGTCCGATCACTCAAGAAAAAGGTAACCAAGAATGATACGGTTCGAGGACCTATTCTTTGTTTCACAGGCCCTCCAGGAGTTGGTAAAACTTCTTTAGGGAAATCAATTGCTAAATCAATGGGCAGAGAATTTGTTCGTATCTCATTAGGTGGTGTAAGAGATGAGGCGGAAATTAGAGGACATAGACGTACATATATCGGCGCATTACCTGGAAGAATTATTCAATCACTGAAGAAAGCTAAGACCAATAATCCAGTCTTTATGTTGGATGAAATTGATAAGTTAGGTTCTGATTTTAGAGGAGATCCTTCTTCAGCAATGCTTGAAGTATTAGATCCAGAACAGAATCATGCCTTTAGCGATCATTACCTAGAAGTCGATTTTGATTTAAGTAAAGTGATGTTTATTTCAACAGCAAATTATCCTGATAATATTCCTCATGCGTTATATGACCGTATGGAGATGTTAGATTTTAGAGGATATATTGACGATGAAAAAGTCAAAATTGCACAAAAGCATCTTATTCCAAAACAGATTAAAGAAAATGGATTAACACCTAAACAAGTTAAGTTTAATGAATCTGGAATCAAGGAAGTTATCCGTTCGTATACACGAGAATCTGGAGTAAGAAGCTTGGAAAGAGAAATTTCAAATGTGCTTAGAAAAATTGCAGTAGATGTAGTAAACAAAAAAATAAAAACAGTAACAGTATCTAAGAAAACTGTTAATGATTATTTAGGAATTCCAAAATTCCAATCTGATTTAGCAGAACGTACAACTAAGCCAGGCGTAGTAACAGGGATGGCATGGACTGCTGCAGGTGGAGATATTCTATTTGTAGAGTCAAGCAAGATGAAAGGAAAAGGTAATCTTACCTTGACCGGTCAACTTGGAGATGTCATGAAAGAATCTGCCGCTGCCGCGTTTACCTATGTTAAATCCCATACAGACATTTTAGGATTAAAAGATAATTTTGCGGAAAAAATGGATATCCATGTTCATTGTCCCGCTGGAGCTATACCAAAAGATGGTCCTTCAGCAGGGGTAGGGATGTTTACTTCTCTCGTATCTTTATTAACTAATAAACCGGTAAAGAGTAAGCTTTCTATGACAGGAGAGATTACTTTACGAGGCAATGTACTTGCAATTGGTGGTGTGAAAGAAAAAGTTACTGCTGCTCATCGTGCAGGAATCAAAACCATAGTACTTCCTTTTGCCAATAAACGTGATTTGGAAGAAATTCCAGAACATATCAAGAAAGATCTTACTTTCCATTTTGCAAAAGAATTAATGGATGTCATTGATGTGGCTATCCCAGATCTTAAAAAGTAATTTGTTGGATTATTTAATCTAAGAATTTAATTTCATTCACTTTTGGGGCGATTAGCTCAGCTGGTCAGAGCGCCTGCTTTACACGCAGGACGTCGGGAGTTCGAATCTCTCATCGCCCACTTCGTCATACTATGGATGCTATCAAAAATTTGACAACTAGGCAGTCTTCAAAAAATCTTGAACTACCATTTCCATCAGAAGAAGAAATGTATATAGTTTATCAATCTGCATTGAGAGCTCCTGATCATGCGCGGTTAAAACCTAGTAGGTTTTTGGAGTTCAAGGGCGAATCACTTAATAAGCTATCAAAAATATTTGAAAATTTTGCAAAAGATAAATTTTCAGATGATAAAGCATTCATTGAAAAAGCAAAGATAGCACCATTTAGAGCACCAATGGTTATTGTTTTAGTTGTTAAAGTCAAAGAGCATCCTAAAGTTCCAGCAATTGAACAAATGCTATCAACTGGCGCAGCTGCACAAAATATTTTATTAGCATTACATGCATTAGGGTATTCAGGAATATGGAAAACTGGAAAACTGGCTTTGAATGATGATATTGTAAAATATTTTAATCTTGATACTAATCATCATATCTTAGGTTATATATATGTTGGAACTAAAAGTCGTGATGATAAGAAAGTTCCTGAAATTGATTTAGAGGATTTTGTAACTGTCCAATAAAGAAGGTTACTTATGTGCCCTTTTTTTGTAGATTTAATTATTATGGAAACATTCGGAATAATATTAACTGTGCTGCTTGTTATATTGCTTGTTCTTTTTGTCCTTAGCGGACTTCTTCTATGGTTGTGGAATATGACTATACCTGAAGTATTTGGACTAAAAGAAATTACTTTTTGGCAGGCATTTCGCATTCTATTAATTGCATCTCTACTCTTTGGCGGAGCTCAGAATGATGAGTTTCGTAAAATTAGAGAAGGGATTGATGATATTAATGTAAAGCTAGAGGTGCTGATTAACGAAGAGTAGTATGAATTCATTTTTTGCATACTTCAAATTCTACTTGTCACCTATCTTTCTTGTAGCATTAGGCGTTTCAGTCTATATTGATGGAATGGTCGGCTTAGTCATTGCTTCATCTATTGTTACGATGATCACTATTGGAGAGCTTTTTTTTGGAGACGATCTATCGATACCCAAATATCGCTTTCCTTTCCTATTAGATTTAGCAGTTTTCATTAATGTTCCATTATTCTTTATTGTGCTGTACCTATTTTTAACAAGAGTATCCAATGGTTTTGAATTATATCATTTATTCTATATACCAATTATTGGTCTTCAAATGGCATTAAGTTGGATTAATGTTGGCCATGAGCTTGTACATAGAAAAAGTAAGAAATTTGACTGTGAAGTAGGCAATTGGGCTTTAGCAGGTTCTTGGCTCCCAGCTTTTGCTATTGAACACATCTATGGACATCATAAAAATATTGGTGTTGTTAGTGAAGATCCTGTGACTGCATCTGCTGGAGATAATCCCCTTAAGTTTGCTGTGACAGCTTTTTTCAAAGAACATATTCATGCGTGGGGTATTGAAACAAGACAGCTCAAACGTAAAAATCGAGCTATCTTCTCATTTAGGAATAGAATTCTTGTTGGATACTTACGCACGGTGATTGTGTTTTGTTTAGTAGGATATTTTTTTAACTGGGTAGGAATGGTGACTTATCTTGCATTAGGAGTAGTTGCAAATTATATTTTTCAGCTTACAAACTTTATAGAGCATTATGGTCTTGTACGTGC
>Ga0208749_1000385_pt1 | contig 10950 bp, 14 predicted proteins | sample Knorr_S15_td_DCM_FD_185601 | JGI IMG/M metagenome (GOLD analysis project Ga0208749, IMG submission 185601) | Marine microbial communities from Southern Atlantic Ocean transect - Knorr_S15_td_DCM_ad_63m_LV_B (SPAdes) (version 2) | ecosystem: Environmental > Aquatic > Marine > Oceanic | place... | reverse complement strand
GTTATTGGCGTTCTTTTTAGAGGGCCTGGTTGGAACTGGACATATCCTTGGGTTGACGGTATTTGGTTTGATGACTTATTAGACTGGGTTAACTTTTTAGGGGAGGGCCACTAATGAGTTTAGTTCAAGTATCGTTCATCGCTATAGGGGTAGTTGGAGTCTTAGGTGTTTTAGGCATGGTAGCTATCATTTCTGGACGAACTCCAAAAAGTTTAAACTGGAAAAAAAATGTAGATAAAAAAGCATTAAAGGTAGATAAGTCTAAAACAAGTTTTCTAGCTCCAGATGAACCTACTAAAACAGAAGAAGTGAATGTTACTGAAGATATTGAAACAGATGAAGAGAAACAAGAAGAGACAGATGGCTCTATCAAAATTGAAGAAAAAGTAATTTATGAAGAGATATCTGAAGAAGAAGCAGGAATTACAAGAAGACAGTTCTTAACTAAAGCTTTGAGAATATCATTTGGTGCATTTGCAGGAATTCAAGCTATTTCATGGTTGGGATTCATGTGGCCAAAAGTCTCTGGAGGATTTGGTTCAAAAGTTGATGCTGGAAAGGTTGAAGATTTAAAAAAACAAATTGTTCAAGCCGACGGTTCAGTTATTCCAGCATTTATTCCTGAAGCTAGAGCTTATGTCTTACCTTTTGATTCATCTCAAGCATCTGACTCACAATTTTCTGACGGAGACACGATTGCAGACGGGTTGGTTGCAATTTATCAAAGATGTGTACATTTGGGATGTAGAGTTCCATGGTGCAATTCTTCTCAAGGATTCGAGTGTCCTTGTCACGGATCAAAATATAATTTAGTTGGAGAATATTATGCTGGACCGGCACCAAGAAACCTTGATAGATTTGTTGTAAGTGTTAATCCAGCAGGAAAATTTATTATTGATACAGGAACAATAATTGAATCTCCTAGAGCTTCTGGTTTATCTGTTAAGTATCCTCAAGGCCTTTCATGCATTGCTTTAGCACCAGCAGATGAGTAATAATGAATAGCTCTATATTTATAACATTAATCTCACTTACAATAATTGGAGCATTAGCATTTTTTGCAGCAGTTGGTTTTAGAGGATCTGGAAAACATAAAGAAATTGCACCTAATTTAGATAAGTACAAATCAGATGACGAACTTGAAACAAAACATTTAGATAAAACACTTTCTATAGCGGTTTTACTAGCTTCGATATTAACTGTTATGATTCCTCTTTATTATCTAGGTGAACAAAATAGACAAGAAGAATTTGTTGAATATTTTGATGAAGTATCTATAGAGAGAGGTGAGCATCTATATGAGGAGTTTGGATGTGGAAACTGTCATGGTGTTGATGGAAGTGGTGGTGCTGCATCGTATGTTGAGAAAAGAAGTGGAGTTAGTGTTATTTGGGCCGCTCCAGCTATTAATAATGTTTTCTATAGATATCAAGAAGAAGAAATTAGATACTGGCTAGTTTACGGAAGAGCAAATTCACCAATGCCTGCTTGGGGTCTCGAAGGTGGAGGTCCTATGAACGATGGACAGCTCAATGACTTGCTTGACTATCTTAGATATTTTCAAATTTCACAAGAAGAAGAATTACAAAATATTGAAATGAATGTTAATGCTGCACTCTTAAGGATAGAGAATTCTGATTTACAAGTTGAAAGTGAGATTGTTAAGCAGGTACAACTTATTCAAGACATTGAAGAAGCACCTTCAAAACTACCTGTTGTAACAGAAGCAGTAATAGTTATATCAGCTCTAATGGAAAAAGAATTGGGAATTGACTCAGATGAAGATGGTTTGTCTGATTCTGTAGAAGTAGAGCTCTCAACTTACAGTGCGTCGATAGCCGATACTTTGGGTTCAACAGTCTTAAATTTAAATCCTGAAGAAGAAGAATCAACTCCAGGCAGGAAAGATTTAAGTATTGCAAAATCATATCTTTCACAACTAAAGTCAGATGAAATTAATCTTGGAATATTAGTTGAAGGTAAAGAAAAGTTTTTAAATGATGCCAATGAGGGACTAGCTTTTCTTGAGCAAGCATTAGAAAGTAAATTATGGAATGTAGATGTTGAAGAGATTGCTGATAGAACATTTGATGGTGATTATGAGAAAGCACTTAGGTCTATTGGTTTATTTAATGCATACTGTGCAAGGTGTCATACAGCTGGCTATTCAGCAGGAGCAGCATATACAAAGAAAATAGCTTCTGGAGGTTTAGGTCCTGCATTAAGATCTGGAAGAGCAAATATACAGTTTCAAGCAAGAGAAGACATGATTGATTTTATTGTAAATGGCTCAGTTAACGGTAAAGGTTACGGAGTGAATGGTGTTGGTGGAGGAAAAATGCCTGGATTTGGAGCTGTTCTTCCCGAATCTGATATAGGATTAATTGTGGATTATTTGAGAGGATTGATGCCTGATGCGTGAAATAATGAGATCTCTCCTTTCAGCGAACTTAACAATTACAGGTATTCTTTTATTCGTTGCTTCAATCCTTACTTTTTACGGTACAACTTTTTTAATAAATGCTACAAATTTAGGTAAAAGATTAGCTTTTCTTGTTGTAGGTGCTGGGACCTTTGGTTGGGGAATGATTAATTCTTTCTTATTTATTTTATATGCACCTAGAGGGCCAAAGCCTGCAGAGATAGATGGTTTGAATGCTTTAGAAATAAGAATATTGCCCATAACATTTTTTGTTGCATCAACAATTTTATTTGTCATGTTTGTTCTTGCCTTAAACCGTTTCGAAAAAGAACAAGAAGATATAGAAGACTCAGACTCCTAATTCTGATTAGACCTTAAAAAAAAATAGTAATAGAATATATCTATGGAAGATATATTTAGCTTAGTTAGATTTGTATTAACTGTTTTAATACTTGGAAGTATTGTTTTTAGAATTTTCAGAATTCTAAGACCTTTTGAAAGAGGTTTGGTAGAAAGGTTTGGAAAATACAATAGAGAAGCATCTCCTGGTTTGAATATTGTTATACCCGGAATAGAAAAATTAATAATAGTTGATATGAGAGAAGCTGTTATTGACGTACCTCCCCAGGAAGTCATAACTAAAGATAATGTAACTATTACAGTAGATGCTGTAATTTATTACGAACCAACGGATCCCAAAAGCTTGGTTTACAACGTCGAAGATTTTATTACTGCAGCAACTAAACTAGCTCAAACTAACCTTAGAAACGTTGTAGGGGATCTTGAGTTAGATGCTGCTTTAACATCTAGAGAAACTATTAATACATCGCTTAAGTTAATTCTTGATGAAGCAACAGATAAGTGGGGAACAAGCGTGGTGAGGGTGGAGATTCAAAGAATTGACCCACCTCAAGATGTTCAAGATGCAATGAATAAAGTCATGAAGGCTGAGCGTGATAGAAGAGCGGCTGTTACAGAAGCAGAAGGTGAAAAGAGAGCAGCTATTCTTACAGCAGAAGGTGAAAGACAATCCCAGATATTAAGTGCAGAAGGTGAAGCGGAAGCTCTAAAAGCAATTGCTGATGCCCAAAAATATGAAAAGGTAGCTGTTGCTGAAGGTGAAGCAGAAGCAATAGAAAAAGTTTATGCAGCAATTCATGAAGGTGATCCAACAAATGACCTTATTGCGATTAAATATTTAGAATCACTTGAGAAAGTTGCAAACGGGAAAGCTACAAAAATCTTCTTACCAGCTGATTTGTCAGCAACCTTGGGTAGTATTGGAGCTATTTCTGAACTTTTTAAAGATGAAGATGCTAAGGAATCAAAAAAACCTACTAAAAAATAAATAAGCCCCGATAGATATTAAAGAAATACCGCAGATTTTATTTATTATATTTTTAGTTGTTTCTGAAGAGTTGTAAAAAAAATAACTACTCATAAATGCATAACCAATATCAGCAACAAGATTTATAACTACCGTAATTAATCCTAAAAAAAGTAAATTTATAAAATAATTGTCTTCAGTTGTTATAAATATTGGTAAAACTGTTAAAAATAAAACCCACATTTTTGGATTCAATAAATTAACTTTAAATCCAGCTGTTAATGCTTTTTCTTCTATATTTTTTTCAGCATCATCTGACTCGCTTCTAAGGGTTTGGATTCCTTTAAGGACAATGTAAATTGAACCAACAAAATAAAAAACTGTTGTCATAAGTGGAACGATTGAAAAAACAAAGCTTACCACTAAAGATGAAATAATAGTTATTACAACCGCACCAAAAGCGGCTCCAATGCCTACTTCTATTCCTCTTTTTCTCCCATTTTTTGATGATTCATTTGCAACTAAAGCGATAATCAGACCGGGAGTAAAAGCAAAACTTATTTGGACAATTATAAATTGAAATATTATTGATGAATCTATCATTAATTATTATTTCTTTATCACTCAGATTTCGATTTAGTTAATTCTGGAATACCTTGATTTAATTTAACGTCAATATTTTTATATTCTTTAGCTATTTGGTTTGAGACTATTATTAGTAGTTCTAATGAAGATTCTTTCTTTCCCTCCATTGAACCAAAAGAGTTCGGCGCATTGGCATATTCTTTTTTAATTTGTTCAAAGACCTCTAAACACTCATTTTCATTTAGATTTTCATCTATTTTTTTGTTTGCAATACTTTCAAAATTTTTTCTATGCCTTCTTGGTAATTCAAATTTCATATCTATAGTCTAACTATTCAATAGTTTTCTTTTGTAGCGATACTTCATAATCTTCGGAATATTTCACTTTATCAATTTCTTCAAAATTAAAACTTTTATGAAAACTAAAGGAAGATTTATTTATTGAAGGAAGTAAATTAATTTCAGCAGTTAAATATTCTATTGAATTATCTTTAGCAAAATCCACGATATTAGAGTAAAGTTGCGTTCCCAATTTATTATTTCTAAATTCAGAATCAATAGCAATTCTGTCAATGTACAAGAAATTATTAACTCTATTATTAATTTCTTTAAAATTTTTATGTTTAATTTCATTCATATATGAACTTGTTGTATCGCTATCTTGGAAGCAAATCACAAACCCAACAATTTTATTATCAAGAAGAATACATTCGTTATAGTCAGAATTTTCTACTGAATTTATTAAACCTTCTAAAGTTCGAGAACCAACATTTGGAACATTTGCTTCATTTAATTCATGACATTTTTTTATTAAATTTTCGGTAATAGGAGAGTATTCATAATTGTTCATGTATAAAAAATATACATTTAATACAGAAAATTGTAAACTATGAATTATGACAAAACACTCAGTACTAATGAGCTCACCAGAACATTTTAAAGTTGAATATGCAATTAATCCATGGATGGTTGCAGGTACTGAGGTAGATTTAGACTTAGCAAAAAAGCAGTGGAATAACTTAAAAGAGAGTATCGAATCTGCCGGAGCTACTGTTGAAGTAGTTCCGCCGAATGAAGGATTGCCAGATCTTGTTTTTACAGCTAATTCAGGAATTATAAATGGCAAAGATGTCTTAATCGCTAACTTTAAATATGAAGAAAGACGTGGCGAAGAAGAGATTTTTGAAAATTGGTTTAAAGATAATGGTTATAACGTTGGTCGAATTCCTTCTGAGTATAAATTTGAAGGTAGAGGGGATGCTTTTGTTTATGGTGAGTATCTTGTTGGATCATATGGAATACGAAGCGATAAGGAAGCCTTACTTTACATTGCAGATGAATTTAACTTAACTCCAGTGATTGTTGAACTAGTAAATGAAAAATTTTATCATTTAGATACGTGTTTTCAAAAACTACCAACAGATAACAACGATGCAATATTTTATCCACAGGCATTTAAAGATGAGTCATTATCTGAGTTTTCTCAATTCTTTAATTTAATTCCAGTATCTGAGGACGATGCAAATAAATTAGCTTGTAATGCAGTAGTTGTTGAAGATACAGTAATTCTCCCTTCAGAAGGTATTGAAGTGGCGAACAAAATATCAGACCTAGGTGCAAAAGTAGTTGTTGCAGATGTTTCAGAATTTTTAAAAGCAGGCGGGGCATGCCAGTGTTTAGTTATTGCCTTAAATTAATTTAATGAAATTATTTAAAGCCATCCTATGGCCAATCAGAAAGATAATATTTTTTCCATTAAAAATATTGTTCTACACAACATTAATTTTTATACTTCTTGTTTTATTTTTTCAATATAGACAAAATTATGATGTCGACGTTAGCCCTCTAACAGTAAATGAATATGAAAATTGTATTGCAGTTATTGAAGATTATGACGTTACAATCTCACTTCTATCAGAGTATGTTTCTAATTTAGATAGTCAGCAGCAGTCATTTTTATATGACAATCTTCCAGATCCTTTAAGTGTTTTAACAAAACCTCAAGAGGTTACTCAAGATGATTTTCAAAATGTAAGGACATTTTTAAAATATTATTTACAAGCTGGTAGATTTCCAGGACTTGGTGGTAAAGCTCTGTCCCCTCAGGCCTCTAGCTTATGTCGAGGTGGGTTAAGTTAAATCTTCTACGCTGCCCTGAGTAAGCTCAATGAGTGCTTCAGGTTTCAGAAAGAATTTAGATACTCTATTTCCAGCTCCAATAAATATTTTTTCTCGAGTCAATACTTCTTTATCTATAAATATTTTTATTTCTGGAACTAAACCTAAAGGACTTATCCCTCCATAAATCTGACTTGTTACCTCTTCAGCTTCTTCTTTTGATGCAAAGCTAACTTTCCTTGCTCCCATTAATGATTTTGCTTTATGGTTTACATCTAATCTGTTTGAACCTAATAGGCAGAATAAAGAATAGAATTCTTCTGGTTTTTTTGATTTAATTAAAATTGCATTACAGGAATCTTCAATTTTGTATCCATAATGATCACAGAAACTCTGTGTGTCTGAAAATTGATCTTCACACTCAAAGATTTCGAGTTTATCTAAATTATTGTTATAAATGTCTTCAACTGTTTTATGGAGTTCAGCCATAAACATAATGATATCTTTAAAATAATAAGTTACAATCTCTGTATGGACTTTGAGACAATAATCGAACCTTTCAAAATAAAATCTGTCGAGTCTTTACCTATCACCACTCCTGAAGAGAGAAAAGAGTACCTTGCAAGAGAACATTCAAATGTATTTGGACTTAAATCACAAGAGGTAACAATTGATTTATTGACTGACTCAGGTACGGGCTCAATGTCATCTGAACAGTGGGCTTCATTAATGAGAGGAGACGAATCTTATGCTGGTTCTAAATCATGGCAAAGATTTGAAGAGGTTGTTAGAGACCTAACTGGCTATAAACATATAATTCCGACACATCAAGGAAGAGCTAGCGAAAGAATACTTGCTTCTATATGTGTAAAAAGTGGAGATATTATTCCTAGCAATAGTCATTTTGATACTACTCGAGCTAATTTTGAATTTGCTGAATCAACCCCAATTGATTTACTTTGTAAAGAAGGACTAAGTTTGTTAGACCCTTCTGATTTCAAGGGTAATGTTGACTTAGAAAAATTAGAGGAACTTCTTAAAAGTGAAGATGGTTCAAAAGTCCCATTTGTTCTCATGACAATAACAAACAATACCGGTGGAGGACAGCCTGTATCAATGGAGAATTTAAAAGCAGTAAAAGCGTTATGTAAGAAATACAAGAAAATGTTCTTACTTGATGCCTGTAGGTTTGCTGAAAATGCTTGGTTTGTATCACAAAGAGAAGATAGTTACAAAGGTAAAAATGTTAGAGATATTGCAAAAGAAGCATTCAGGCTTGCAGATGGTTGCTCCATAAGCTTAAAGAAAGATGGTTTTGGAAATATTGGTGGTCTCTTAGCTCTTAATGATGATCAGTTAGCTGAAGATGCAAAGAATCTATTAATTTTAACTGAAGGCTTCCCAACTTATGGTGGTTTGGCAGGAAGAGACCTAGACGCACTAGCACAAGGTTTAATTGAAATTACTGATGAAAACTATCTTCAATATAGAACGAGGTCAATTGCCTATTTAGGAGAAAAGGCTATCAGCTATGGTTTACCAATTGTTCAACCTGCAGGAGGTCATGCTTTATATATAGATGCAAAAACATTTTTACCTGATATTCCTCCTCATCAATATCCAGGACAAGCTATTGTTTGTGAACTCTATCTTCTTGGAGGTATTAGAACTGCAGAATTAGGGACATTTGCTTTTGGAGTTGCTGGTGAAAATGGTGAAAATGATACTCCAGCTACTCATGAATTAGTAAGACTTGCCGCACCAAGGAGAACTTATACCCAAAGTCATTTTGATTATGTTGCAGAAGTATTAAAAAAACTTGTTGAAAATAAAGACAAGTTAAAAGGTTATGAGATTACCGAACAATCAAGATTCTTAAGACATTTCACAGCAAAGCTTAAACCTTTAAGCTAGATTTTATGGAGCTCCTTTATAATTTCCATCAGGAATATTTGTCGGTAAATTAAATCCATAATTATTTATTAATTCGAACCCTAAGACATCTCTTTCCTTAAGTTCTTCTTTAGTGCAAATAAACCATTCACTTTTACTTTTTTCACATTTGTTCGTTATGGATGGGTCTAAGGCACCAATATTACTCATCAGAAGCCAGTATAAATACTCGATACTCTGACATCCATATCCACAACTTTTATCGACATATGTATACCAGGCATTGTCCGGATACTGGTCAGGTGTGTCTTCAAACCACCCGCCACGAGCAGCATCCATGGCAGTCGTTAGTTTAGAACTTAGTTCTCCTTTACCACCTATCAAGTCTTTATTTTCTATACCAGTCCAAGGCCACCAATCACCGTTCGCAAAATATTCTGGGTATGCTCTATACCACCCCCACGTAACAGTATGGAAAATTTCCTCTAAATTAGCGTCCCACTCTCCATCACCACCATTCGTAAAAGAATTGTCGTTCGCAATACCACCAAAAACATAGCTGTCTCCTCCATTACCATTAATATCTTCAATAAACATATATGCACCAATATTTACATTTGAACACTTTTGACGGATTTCACTTACAGTTAAACCATCAGCTCCGCCATCTATTGGCCATACAGGCAGAACATAATTATTTTCAACCAGTTGCCATAATACGTTTGGATCATCTGCAAATCCATCTTCGTCATTATCAAGGTATTGCGCTAACACATTTGCACTATGAAGAACTTTTTCTAACGGCGACTCCTCAGTGGCAATCACATACATTCCAAATACATCTATAAACATAGTTGCACCAACGGTGTTCAGGCATTCTACTTTAGGATGTTTATCAAGAATTTCAAAAGCTGGGTTATCTAAAACTGTAGTAGTCGTTGTTGTATCCGCAACTGTAGTGGTCGTTGTTGTATCCGCCTCGATATTAGAAGGTGCTTCTTCAGCCTCTGAACTGGCTTCTTGTTGATCTTCAGACGAAGAGTCAGGTTTGTTGTTATCCTCCTCTTCAAGTGAAACAATTTCCTCTTCAAGTGGAACAATTTCCTCTTCAAGAGATTCAGGAGAACCACAAGATATAAATATAATCAATAATAAAATTAAGTATTTTTTCAATTTAAAACAACTCTTTACCCATTTCTTCTTCAAGCAAAAAGCTATCTTGCATATTTAAACTTCGCACCTTATCAATGTTTTTCATTAATACTTCTACACTTTCTGGAGTACTGGTTGTTATTTTATCTATATATTTCTGAAGAGTACTGTCCAGTTCATTTGTTTTAAAAACGTCATTTACAACTCCAAGATTTTTTAATTCTTGTACGTCTAGGTTGGCTGAATTAAATAATATCTCTAATGCTTTCGGTCTTGATACCTCGTGACCAATTCTAGAAACTCCTCCAGCTATAGGAAGCAGACCTATACCTGTTTCAGGAAACCCAACAACAGTTTTCTCTTCAACTAATCTAAAATCACAACAGAGTAAAAGTTCAAATCCACCTGCCAGACAATATCCGCTAGCTACACCTATTAAAGGTTTTGTTCTTACTTTATCTTTTCTCCAAGCTTTTAAAAGAGGATTTCCACTCAATAATTGTTTCTCATAATCATTACTTGGTTTAATTTCACCTTTCAATAAAGGAATCAGTTCTTTTAAATCAGCTCCAGCAGAGAAAATGCTTGAGTCTGCACTTTTTAATACAGCAACTCTAACTCCATCATCATTATCTATAACATCCCAAGCATTACAAAGCTCCATAGCAAATTGAGGATTAATTGCATTTTTCTTTTCAAGTCGATTCATGGTTACAGTACAAACACCAGAATCAATTTCAATATTTATGAATTCTGAGTCACTATTCATCTTGGAGTTTCTGTTTTTTTATTGGGCTTAATCCTGTTTCAACTTTTTGTTTGTATGCTTTATCAAATGATTTTAACTGCCATCCATCCATACGGCTTCTTTGCTTTTCTATATTTGCTAGTTTTTCTTCATCAGAAAATGAAGACCATTTTTTTATTTCGGGAGTTGTTCTTGCACACCCATAACATAAGTCACTAGTTGGATCTGTTACACAGACACTTATACAAGGGGATGTAATACTCATAGATTATATTGTAATTTCATTTACCAACTTGTTAGCTGCAGAAACTAATTCTTTTTTTGGGCTTTCTAAACCTTTTTCCCCACATTCAAAGATGTCAGTAAAAAGCTCCTTGTCTTTATGGTCGTATATCCCTCCAAGGAAATAAGATTTACCATCGTTTTTCTCTAAAATATGACCAATTACTTTCCCTTTTAAGGATGAATCGTCAAACTTACCCTCACAGAGAATAGAGGTATCAAAAGTATTTATTTTTAACTCAAGACTAGATTTTTGAAAGAAGTATTCAGCACCTGATATTAATTCACAACCTAGTACTTCTGCAAGAGCATACCCGAGACCTCCTGCAGCACCAGTCCCAGGTTTTGTTGCATCAGGTTTTATTTCAAAATTTTTAGATATAAGATTTGATACTCTCTCTATCTGAAAAGTTATTTCCTTTAT
>Ga0208749_1000382_pt1 | contig 11019 bp, 9 predicted proteins | sample Knorr_S15_td_DCM_FD_185601 | JGI IMG/M metagenome (GOLD analysis project Ga0208749, IMG submission 185601) | Marine microbial communities from Southern Atlantic Ocean transect - Knorr_S15_td_DCM_ad_63m_LV_B (SPAdes) (version 2) | ecosystem: Environmental > Aquatic > Marine > Oceanic | place... | reverse complement strand
CAACGTCCCTCTCCTCTTTAATTTAATTAATGAAAGTTTAATTAAGTGGCTCTCAACTCAAGTAGTTGGGAAAGCTCAATCAATAGAAAAATAGTTTTATATTCCTTTTTATAAATAAATCCTTTGTTTAGCTATTGATTTCTCATTAAATATTGATTAATTTAATGAAATATTCCTTATGATTTTTACCTGATGCTTTTGAAACACATTAAAACTTCAATAGTTAACTTTTTTCGCCTTCTGGTTTGGATCATTATTTTCCCTATAAGAATAATTAAATTGCTTCCATCATCATTGAGATCAGGAAATTTTAGATTTGTTGCTTCATTTGTATTGCTTTTTTTTGGATTCTTTAATACCGTTTCTTATGATCCAGTCGCATCATCTATTGGTTCCACCCAACTTGCGGCTGGTTTCTACATCATTGCTTCAGAGGCAGAGAAAATGAAGGATGCCTTTTCTTTTAATATTACATGGAAAAGTTTCTGGACAGATGTTTGCTTGGCTTTAAGATTAGATTATTTTTCAGATAATCAAGATTTTTAATTCCCTAAACATAAAAAACATAATTCTGAATTAGTAATATAGCTCAACAGAAAAATTTTTTAACGATCCTTTATTCAGCAAGCAGAATTTGATTCATCAGTGCATATGCATAAAATAATCATTTCAAGGATTGATAACCTTCAAATAAATCAGTACAAATTTTTTTTAGATCATTTACTGAATCCAGGATGAAATCTGCACCTGCCTTTTTTAAATTTGATTCATATGAATTACGATCTTTTAAACGTGACTTTACATGTAGATGAGGAGGAGCTACTCCTATACTTATGAATTTCTGAGTTGGAATTTGTTTTCTAGCATTAATTACTGTTTTGACATCTGCAATTGTGTCACCTACATATGCGATTGGAATATTTGATGAGCCAAGTTTATCCCCAAGAAGCTTTTTCGATAATAGAATAAAACCTTGAGGATTTGGCTTGTCAGGAGCATCTCCCATGGCTATTAAAGGAGGGGCTGTTAACTTTAGTCTTTTTTCTAAAACAAATATGGCAGATTCAAACTCTGCACCACTTACAAATCCCCAAATTATTCCTTTTTTGTCCAATATATTAAAGAATGCTTTATCAACTAATAACTCCTCATTATTAATGAATCCTGACCATTCCAAACTATCTTTAGTATTACTTTCGCCAAAGTAAAAACCTGCGAAACACTTCACTATATCTTTTCTATGAGGTATCTGAAGATTTAAATTTTTGCTTTTAATATGTCTTTTGATCAGTTCCAAACTTAAATCCCAATCGTTGTTCCAAATCCCTTCATTTTTTGCGTTGTCTATATCTATATAGCTGGGCTCCCAGCCTGAAAATTTGTAAACTGTTTTTCTCAGTGAAAGTCTGTAACTATTTTCTACGCTACGTATTACACCGTCTATATCAAATAAAATTAAACCAATGTTTTTCAATGATTTTTTCAGTCATACTTTTAAAATGGTAGTATTTCATTACAAAAAAAGCAAAGAAAAATTATTCTTGGGTATTAAGGGATTTTTGATTGTGATTTTTATAGATATCCTCTTGGAGTGAGAAATATTTCATCTACTAAAGTGGTTTGAGAATTTCCAATAATAATTATTGATAACATATCAACCTCTTGGAAAGGGATACTATTTAAAGTAAAAAATTTTTTGGATTGATTTTCACGTCCTACTTGCCTCGCTATTAAAACTGGAGTATTTTTAGATCTAAATTTTAAACACAACTCTATTGCACTTTTTAATTGCCAATTTCGTGCAATTGATTGAGGATTAAAAATGGCTATAACGAAATCTCCCAAAAGAGCTCCTTGAATTCTTTTTTTTATTAATTCCCAAGGTGTTAACTTATCACTCAGACTTATGGAACAAAAATCATTCATCAATGGAGCGCCTCCAAGCGCGGCGGCTAATTGCACACTACTTATGCCTGGATGGATTTCATAATAAGGTCGATATTCTTTTTTAATTTTCTGGATCAATTCTAAAGTGAGACCAGCCATGCCATAAAATCCAGATTCGCCAGAAGAAATTAAAGCTACTTTTATTCCTTCTTCAGCAAGTTTTATTGCTTTTTCACATCTCTGCTTTTCCTCAGTAAGATTACTCTCAATTAAAACCTGATCTTTCCTTTTTAATGGTTTAATTAAATCTAAATACATTTTGTATCCGATCCAAACTGAACATTTTGATAAAGCTTTCTTGGAATTATTTGTTAGGAACGAAATATCTCCAGGTCCACTTCCTACAACGTGAATTTCTCCATTTGATGGATAGTATTGATTCTTAGATTCTGCTATTGCAAAAGTGACTGCACCATTCTCAGTGCTTGAAAAGTTTATATTTTTATAAATTCTTTTTTCCTTTAATAACTTTGAATCTTCTCCTGCAGCTAGTAAGCATGCCGCTTCAGCTACTGAGGGTGTTCCTATTTCATTTAGGACTATATTTGACGGATTAGGGACATTGATTTTCGATAGATTCTCTATAGAGAAAAACTTTATAGGCAAGTTTTGCTCTTTAGCGATTTCTATGATTCCTTTTTCATCCTTTTTTAAATCAACTGTTGCAAATCCAGCAATTGATAGTCTTGATAAGTTATTAGACTCTAATAAATGATTTAAAGATTCTTCTATTAATTCTTTACTAGTGTTTCTTTCACAACCAATTCCAATCCATAAAATAGGAGGGTGCCACGAGTTTGCATAGTTATTAAAGATACTCACATGAAATGTTGAGTTAAGTTTTTCAGGCTCATCTTGTGATAGTTGAGTAATAATTCCATCTGGATTTGAACTTTTCCATAAATCATTGCCTGAAAATTGCTTACAAAAGATTTTTTTATTTTTTGATTGTTTTATTACTAACTTTGACCAATCTTTTGTTTTGCCAGACCTTTTCCAACCCCATTGATGCCCAAATGAATCAAGACTTAAGTATTTTTGATCATTTGAATTATTTGTCTCGATTACTTCCCCACTAAATAAACTAGAAATCTGAAATGCAATATTTTGAGTATTTGATTGGTGTGATCCGATAATAGGTATGATCCTAGATCCTTTTTTATCCATTACAAGTACCCCAGGATCTTTATCTTTTGTAGTTAAAAAAGAATTTATTAATCTAATTGAGGCACCAATTGAACCTATAAAAATTATTAAATCTAATTTTTCCCATTTATCTTTCAAGAGAAATTTAGGTTTCTTAAGTGGTATTTCATTATCATCTGTTGAACTCTTATCATCTGAGCTAGCAATATAAATTTCATTAATAAATTCGGTTTTCTTTAGCCTTTTGAGGATTTCTGTTGACGTATCAGATAAACCTATAGCAATGCCTTTCAAATTTAAAATCTTTTTCTTATGTTGGAATTATATACTCTCACTGTATTCAATAAAACTTATACATCAAATATAAAAGAAACCTTAAGAAACCTGTGCATGTTTTGAGTAATTATGCCTAGAAGTTAGTTATATTTTAGAAGTTTACAAATTATTCATATAGTAACAATCATTAGAACATTTGTTACGTTAATGCATAACCAAAGAATCTTTGGCTTATTATTTTTGAAACGAATATCTAAAGTTTTGATTGTTTCGTTTTCTTGAGAATTATCATTAAAGATAAGTTCAAGATTCAATCAATCTTCTTTAGGGTCAATTATTTTCGAGGTGCTAGATGACCATCAGCCCACCAGAAAGTGGAGAAAACAGCAACAAGGTTTTGCAAGAGCCAGTAAAGGCTGATGCAAGACCTATTGATTTTGCAAAATTTGATAAACCAGGTTTCTGGTCAACCAAATTATCAAAAGGACCAAAAACAACTACTTGGATTTGGAATTTGCATGCAGATGCACACGATTTCGATGTGCATACAGGAGACACTGAAGAAGCAACTAGAAAAATCTTCTCAGCTCACTTTGGACATCTTGCAATCATTTTTATATGGATGAGTGCAGCATTCTTCCATGGAGCAAGATTTTCTAATTATTCAGGTTGGTTAGCAGATCCTACCAATGTCAAACCAGGAGCTCAGCAAGTTTGGGCAGTCGTTGGCCAAGAGATGCTAAACGGTAATCTTGGTGCAGATTACAACGGTATACAAATAAGCTCCGGAATTTTCCATATGTGGAGAGCTTGGGGTATTACTAACGAAAGTGAGTTAATGGCTCTAGCTATTGGAGCAGTAATAATGGCTGCTCTTATGCTGCATGCAGGAATATACCATTATCATAAGGCCGCTCCAAAGTTGGATTGGTTCCAAAATATTGAATCTATGCTTAATCACCATATTGCTGGTTTGGTTGGCCTTGGATCAATAGCTTGGGCTGGACATTGTATTCATATAGGTGCGCCAACTGCTGCACTTCTTGATGCAATAGATGCAGGCTCACCTTTAGTGATAAATGGACAAAAGATAGCAACTATTGCTGACATGCCTATGCCGCATCAATTATGCGATCCTCAGATAATCTCACAGATTTTCCCTGGACTTGCTAGTGGAATAGGTAATTTCTTTAGTCTAAATTGGTTTGCTTTTTCAGACTTCTTAACCTTTAACGGTGGTGTTAATCCTGTCACAGGAAGTTTATGGATGACTGATATTTCTCATCATCATTTAGCTTTCGGAGTAATTGCAATAATTGGTGGCCATTTATATAGAACTAACTATGGTATTGGTTCTAGTATGAAAGAAATATTAGAAGCTCATCAAGGAGATCCAATATTATTCCCTGCGCCAAAAGGTCATCAAGGTCTGTTTGAGTTTATGGCTGAAAGTAGACACGCACAGCTATCTGTTAACCTTGCATGTCTAGGTTCTCTTAGTATCTTGATTGCTCATCATATGTATGCGCTGCCTCCATATCCATATTTAGCGACAGATTATATGACTGTCCTTGGTTTATTTACGCATCATATGTGGATAGGAGCTCTATTTATAGTTGGAGCTGGAGCACATGCTGGCATAGCGATGGTAAGAGATTATGATCCTGCTAAGCATATAGATAATGTTTTAGACAGAATTTTAAAGGCTAGAGATGCATTAATAAGTCATCTTAATTGGGTTTGTATGTGGTTAGGTTTCCATAGTTTTGGACTTTATATTCACAACGATACGATGAGAGCTTTAGGTAGACCTCAGGATATGTTTAGTGATAATGCAATCCAATTACAGCCAATTTTTGCTCAATGGATTCAAAGTATTCAGGCTTCTGCTGTAGGAACCTCAATTTTAGCTGGTACTCCAGAGGGATTACCTCATAAAGTTTTAAGTGAAGTTTTTAACGGTAATGTAGTTGAAGTAGGTGGGAAAGTCGCAATAGCTCCAATTCAACTTGGAACTGCTGATTTGATGATCCATCACATTCATGCTTTCCAAATACATGTAACTTTATTGATTCTTCTTAAAGGTGTACTTTATGCAAGAAGTTCCAGGCTAATCCCTGATAAAGCTTCTCTTGGATTTAGATTCCCTTGTGATGGTCCAGGAAGAGGAGGTACTTGTCAGGTTTCATCTTGGGACCATGTATTCTTGGCTCTTTTCTGGATGTATAACTGTATATCAATTGTTATCTTCCACTTCTCTTGGAAAATGCAAAGTGATGTTTGGGGACTTACAGGAGGCAACTTCTCTCAAAGTGCTATCACAATTAATGGCTGGTTAAGAGACTTCCTATGGGCTCAGTCATCTCAGGTACTAACAAGTTACGGTGAAGCTATTAGTATGTATGGTTTGATGTTCTTAGCAGCTCACTTCGTATGGGCATTTAGTTTGATGTTCCTATTCAGTGGAAGAGGCTATTGGCAAGAATTATTTGAATCAATATTATGGGCACATAACAAGCTCAAACTTGCTCCAACTATTCAGCCTAGAGCTCTATCAATTACTCAAGGTAGAGCGGTTGGTGTAGCCCACTTCCTACTCGGAGGGATAGCAACTACTTGGGCTTTCTTCCATGCACGTCTGTTTGGCCTTGGCTAAATAACCTGAACTTCACCTTTTTAATTCAATGGCAACTAAATTTCCATCATTTAACCAGGGTCTAGCTCAGGACCCTACAACCCGCCGAATTTGGTACGGAATAGCTACTGCTCATGACTTTGAAAGTCATGATGGGATGACCGAAGAGAAACTTTATCAGAAGATATTCTCAACTCATTTTGGACATCTAGCAATTATTGCTCTATGGGTAGCTGGTAATCTGTTCCATATTGCTTGGCAGGGTAATTTTGAGCAATTTGTTCTTGATCCAACTCATGTTCGTCCTATAGCTCATGCTATTTGGGATCCTCATTTCGGAACAGGCATAACAGAAGCAATGACACAAGCTGGAGCTAATGGTCCAGTTAATATCGCTTATTCTGGCTTGTATCATTGGTGGTACACAATTGGAATGAGAACTAACGAACAACTTTTTCAAGCTTCAATATTTATGAGTATTTTAGCTTGTTGGGTTTTATTCGCTGGTTGGTTACATTTACAGCCTAAATTCAGACCTACACTTGCTTGGTTTAAAAATGCTGAAGCACAATTAAACCATCATTTATCTGTTTTATTTGGTTTTAGTAGTATTGCTTGGACTGGTCACTTAGTTCACGTAGCAATTCCTGAGTCTAGAGGTCAGCATGTTGGCTGGGACAACTGGTTAACAGTTCTTCCTCATCCTGCAGGATTAGCTCCCTTCTTTACTTTGAATTGGGGTGCTTATGCACAAAACCCAGATTCATTAGATGCTGTATTTGGAACAACTCAAGGTGCCGGAACAGCTATATTTACTTTCTTAGGAGGTCTTCATCCTCAAAGTGAGTCTCTTTGGTTGACGGATATTGCACATCATCATATTGCTATAGGTGTGGTACTAATTATTGGTGGCCACATGTATAGGAATACATTTGGTATAGGTCATACTTTAAAAGAAATAACTGAAGCTCATAACACAAGACATCCTAATGATCCTCATAAAGGTTACTTTGGCCTTAGTCATGATGGGATTTATGAGACAGTTAATAACTCTCTACACTTTCAACTCGGTTTAGCATTAGCATCTCTTGGAGTAGCTACTTCTCTAGTAGCTCAACATATGGGAGCTCTTCCTTCATACGCGTTTATTGCCAGAGATTACACTACTCAGTCAGCTCTATATACTCACCATCAATACATAGCTATGTTTTTAATGGTTGGAGCTTTTGCTCACGGAGCTATTTTCTTTGTACGTGACTATGATCCAGAACTAAACAAAGATAATGTTTTAGCTAGAGTTTTAGGAACTAAAGAAGCATTAATAAGTCACTTAAGTTGGGTCACAATGCTATTAGGATTCCATACTTTAGGTATATACGTTCATAACGACGTTGTTGTAGCTTTTGGAAATCCAGAAAAACAAATTCTAATTGAACCAGTATTTGCTCAGTTTGTACAAGCTGCTCAGGGAAAAATGATGTACGGCTTTAATGCTTTATTATCTGATCCTGCAAGTTCAGCTACTATTGCAGCAAATTCTATGCCAGGAAATCATTACTGGATGGATTTAATTAATAGACAAGATGCTCTAAGTTCTTTCTTACCTATTGGACCAGCAGATTTCTTAGTTCATCATGCTATTGCTCTTGGACTTCACACCACAGCTCTAATACTTATTAAAGGAGCATTAGACGCTAGAGGTACAAAATTAATTCCTGATAAAAAGGATTTAGGTTATGCTTTCCCTTGCGATGGTCCAGGTAGAGGAGGTACTTGTGATAGTTCTTCATGGGATGCTATGTACCTAGCAATGTTCTGGGCTTTAAATCTCATGGCATGGGTAACTTTCTATTGGCACTGGAAGCACCTATCAATTTGGCAAGGTAATGTAGCTCAATTTAATGAATCTGGAACATATTTGATGGGTTGGTTCAGAGACTATCTTTGGTTGAATTCATCACAGTTAATCAATGGATATAATCCATTTGGAGTTAACTCCCTATCACCATGGGCTTGGATGTTCCTATTTGGCCATTTAGTATGGGCTACTGGCTTCATGTTCTTAATTTCATGGCGTGGTTATTGGCAAGAATTAATCGAAACATTAGTTTGGGCTCATCAACGCACACCAATAGCTAACCTTGTTGGATGGAGAGATAAACCTGTTGCTCTTTCAATTGTTCAAGCAAGATTAGTTGGAATAGCTCATTTTACAGTTGGAAATATCCTTACATTTGGTGCATTTGTTATAGCATCTACATCAGGTAAGTTTGGATAAATTCTGATTAAATAATTTAAATCACCACTTATGTGGTGATTTTTTTTGTTTGATATTTTTGTTCGAAATTAAGTTAAAATTGTAAAATTATTCTATTAAAAATATATGGAAGATATAAACCAGTTTATTTCTATAATTATTCCTGTTTTTAATGAAAGCGAGAGTATTGCTTATCTTTTAGAAGAAGTTAAGAGTGTTATGGAAGTAAATGAATTAAATTATGAGTTAATTATAGTAAATGATGGTTCAGAAGATAATACTCACGCAGTATTAAATAAACTTACTAAAAATATTAAAGAATTATTAGTGATTTCTCTTCGTAAAAATTATGGTCAAACTGCGGCAATGGCAGCCGGCTTTGATATTTCTAGAGGCGACATTGTTATTACTTTGGATGGCGATTTGCAAAATGACCCAAATGATATTCCTAAATTAATTTCAGAAATTAATACAGGCTACGATTTGATATGTGGATGGAGGTTTAATCGAAAAGATAAATTAATTAATAGAAGGATTCCATCAAAAATAGCAAACAAGTTAATTGCTAAAGTAACAGGTTTAAAGTTACATGACTATGGATGCTCATTAAAAGCTTTTAAAAAAGAGATCATTGATGACGTGAAGTTATATGGAGAACTTCATAGGTTTTTGCCAATTTTAGCCAGTATAGAAGGAGCAAGAATTAAAGAAGTTAAGGTTAATCATCGAAGTCGAAAATATGGATCTAGTAAATATGGAATTGATAGAACTTTTAGAGTCTTAATGGATCTGCTAACTGTTTGGTTTATGACAAGATTTTTGACAAGACCCATGTATGGATTTGGATTTGTTGGAATAATAAGTATTCTAATAAGTCTTTTAATGTCTTCTTATCTGGTAATAGAAAAAATATTGGGTCAGGATATTGGAAATCGTCCGATGTTAATGTTTGCATTAATATTAGGAGTCGCTGGGGTTCAATTATTTAGTTTTGGCTTATTAAGCGAACTTCTAATGAGAACCTATCATGAAAGTCAAAAAAGACCAATTTACAGAGTCAGAACAATTCAAGGTGCGATTAATAATGATAATTCTACTTAAATTTTCTAATTAATTTAGCTGACTTTTCTACTATTTCTAGAGATGGATCTTTTAATCCTCTTCTAAGAAGAGGCAATGTTGATTTGTCTCCTAATTCCTCAGCAATTTTTAAGGCTTTTAATTTACCTTCTTCATTACTTTGGAACAGTTTAAACATTCTATTTCTTAGTGATTTTTTATGAAATTCTGAGTATATATTTTCTTCGCGTTGATAAGATATTATATTCTTTTTCGATTTATATCTATTATTATTTTCTTGTGTATTTAAGAATTTCTTAGAATAGATATTTTTTATATTTACTGCATTTTTAAATTTATATCTTTTAAAAATGAATAGAAAAAAAACTATAAAAAGAATTAGGACTAGTGCAAAAACATTTAGCATGTAAAAAGTTAATAATTTTTATATCATCCAGTAATAAAAGTAACACTATTCCTCAGATAAATACTAAAGTGTTTAAAGATGTTAAATCAACTATGTCATCTGAATTCTCAAATCTCCTGCCTTCGGTCTTTGTCCCAATGATTGGCTTGGTAGCACCTGCTGTATTTATTGTATTAATAGGCAGATTCATAACAGCTACTGAATAAAAATCTATTATCACATTATCTTTTTTTACAATGAGCGATTCACAAACAACAAGTAAAGAATTATTAGGCGCAACGCCTAGATTTGCTGAAAAGTATATTGACCAAAGTGTTCAACCAACAGATATTGGTATTGCAGATCAGTGGGCAGTAAAAACAGTAGCTGATCCATGCGTCGGAAATTTAGCAACCCCAGTTAATAGCGGTTATTTTACTAAAGCTTTTATAAATAATTTACCTTTTTATAGAGAAGGAATCTCTCCTAATTTTAGAGGTTTAGAGACTGGAGCAGCTTTTGGTTATCTCTTGTATGGTCCATTTACAATGACTGGTCCTTTAAGAAATTCTGATTCTGCATTGACAGTAGGACTACTCGCGGCCGTTGGCGCAGTTCATATCTTGACAGCACTTTTAGTTCTTTATAATGCTCCAGGTAAAGCACCTAACGTACAACCTGCTGATGCTACAGTTAATAATCCTCCTTCCGATTTATTTACTAGAGCAGGATGGGCTGATTTTACTAGTGGATTTTGGCTAGGTGGTTGTGGTGGAGCTGTATTTGCATGGCTTCTTGTAGGAACACTACATTTAAACAACATAATGCAACTAATACAAAATATTTGGACTACTGGCTAACTTTACAATCTAAAGAACGAATCATATTTTTAATATTTTAATTTAATATAAATAATTTCTATCTTATAGTTCTATCCCATCTGTAGTTTCTCATTACTCGCCCTGCTGAAATTAACTTTGATTGATAATGCAATGAGATTATGTCGTTAGTTTCTTTTATTGTATCTACTCCTATCCCATTTCTTCCGAAATCATTACCAGAGCTGTGGTAATAAAAACCATCTCCTTTGTAGATTCCCACATGATTACATTTTTCTTGATTTCCAAAGAATAAAATATCACCTGCTTGTAGAGGCTTTTGATTTTCTTTGAAATGAAAAAGGTGTTTACAAAAACTTTGTAATTGATGAGAGTCTCTAGGTATGTAAATTCTATGAATAAAAAAAGCTGTCTGAAGTAGACCTGAACAGTCAAAATTTGGTCCTAATGTCCC
>Ga0208749_1000380_pt1 | contig 11044 bp, 12 predicted proteins | sample Knorr_S15_td_DCM_FD_185601 | JGI IMG/M metagenome (GOLD analysis project Ga0208749, IMG submission 185601) | Marine microbial communities from Southern Atlantic Ocean transect - Knorr_S15_td_DCM_ad_63m_LV_B (SPAdes) (version 2) | ecosystem: Environmental > Aquatic > Marine > Oceanic | place... | reverse complement strand
AGGAAAATTAAATTCTTTCAGTCTTTCAATTACAAGGTTTTTTAATAAATCTTTCCACTCGTTAGTGCAAATATCTGAAGAAAAACTCCCGAATCCAATACCTCCAATTTCCGAAAATATTTTGGTCATTCTTAGATAAGTCAACATTCGATCAATTTTATAAATATCTTCATTGATATCCTCAAATATTATTATTTTCCCTCTGACATTTGGGAAGTGATCAGTACCAATTAAAAAAGTTGCAATAGTTAGATTAGAGACAATTATTTCCCCTCGCGCTTTTCCTTCTTTTAAAGGGATCCCCTCAATTTCCTCAATATACCCTTCAAAAAGTAAATTTCTTAACCTTTTAAGACTCCATTCTGGTTCTTTGGAAAGACTTGTAACCATAGGGCCATGAATAGAACCAAAAAATCCTTGAGAATATTTGGAAAGTAATAAAGAACATGTATCAGAGAATCCAAGCATTAAGCCATTTTCCCAAGATGGATCTTTTTCTAGAAGTCTCGCTGACCCCCAACCTCCTTTTGCAAAAATGATAAGTTTGCTATTTTGAGCTTTCTCAAGGGCTTCAAATCTTGTCCGATCATCTCCAGCAAAATAGCCATATCTTTTTGATAAAGAATTATGTTGATTAATTTCTAAACCCCATTCTTTTAAAATTTCTAAGCCTTTTTTAAAATCATCTTCGTTATCAATAAATGAGCTAGGAGCTAAAACATCTATTCGATCTCCTTTCTTTAATTTAATTAACATGATTAAGAATTTACGATGCGATAATAATGGCTATTAAAATTACCGCTCCATAAATTGATTGGTTTTTGAAATGATTACCAATATTTTTAATGGATTGCTTATTTTCAGGAAATACTTTTAGAATATCTTTTTGCATTAAGAACGCTGTAATTAGCAGAATTGGCCAAAAAATAAAATTTACTTGATTAAGAAACCCACATATTCCAAGAAAAGTAGAAGTTAAAAAATAACAAATTTGTATAGTTATTTTCGTATTATTTTTTAGATTAACAGCAGAACTGTTTACACCAATTTCAAGATCATATTTTTTATCAGCAAGAGCATAGACCGTATCAAAACCAAATGTCCAGAAAATTGTGGCTAGCCAGCAACACAATAAAACAAGGCTATTTAAGTTGCCTTGATTAGCAGCCCAAGGAATTAAAACTGCAAAACCCCAGCAAATTGATAAGATTAATTGAGGATATTTAAACCATCTTTTGGAGGAAGGATAGATTAATATTATTGGCAATGCTAAAAAGGCAAGGGCAATAGAAAGGATTCTCCCTTCTTCTGGAAGTGACAAGGTTAAAAAGAAGCTACATAGAATCAAAAATAAAAGAATTAAATAAGCTGTTTTTAGACCAAGTTTATTTGCAGCTAGAGGTCTGTTTTGAGTTCTTATGACTTTTTGATCTATTTTTTTATCCCAAATATCATTAGCCACGCAGCCTAAACCACTAACTAATAATCCTCCGATAATTATTTTTGACAACATCTCAATATCTGGATTGGATCCTGGAGTTAAATATAAACTCCATCCCGAGGGAATAAGTAAAATCAGCCTCCCGGTAGGCTTATCCCATCTTAATAATTCAAAAAAACTATTTAATTTTATTTGCAAGATTTTTATCAGCACAGGATTTATATTTCATAACTGTAAATAATTTTACTAGGATTTAGAGAATTCTATAATTTAATAATCAATCTTAAGTATATTAATTATTGGATTTATAATCTATATTTCTTAGAGAACAAATGATAGAGGAAAAAAAATCAATTAATTCTCAAGAAAAAGATATTTCAGTTGCTGCAATTGATATTGGAACTAACTCTACACACCTTTTGATTGCAGAAATTAATTTAGATTTAAAATCATTTTCAATAAAATTTACTGATAAATCTACAACTCGCCTTGGAGAAAGAGATGAAGAAGGAAATCTTACAGAGGAATCAATTTATAGGGTTTTAGTTACTCTTAGGCGATTTAAGGAGTATTGCGAAAGTAATGGTGTAAATCAAATAGTAACTGCAGCAACAAGTGCTGTTAGAGAAGCTCCCAACGGCCAAGATTTTTTAAAAAGAGTACTAAATGAAACTGGTATAAGAATAGAATTGATAAGTGGTTCTGAAGAAGCCAGATTGATTTACCTTGGAGTATTGTCTGGGATGGCTTTTCAAAACGAGTCTTATGTAATTATTGATATTGGGGGGGGATCTACAGAGTTAATACTTGCAGATACTAATGATGCAATAGCTCTCACAAGTTCAAGAGTTGGGGCAGTTAAACTTAAGAATGATTTTCTAAATAGTGAACCAATAAACATAGATAGAGCTAATTTTTTAAGGACTTTTATTCAAGGATCTCTAGAGCCAGCGGTTCGAAAAATTAGAAGGAGATTAAAAGATGATAAGCCTGTTTCTCTTATTGCAACAAGTGGTACAGCAACGTCTTTAGGTAATTTGATTTTAAATTATCTAGGACAACCAAAACAAAAGATGCATGGTTATAAATTTAAAAAAGAAAGTTTGAATATGGTATTGGAAAAATTAATTAAAATGCCAATTTCTGAAATAAGCAAAATACCATCATTGAGTGAAAGAAGAGCAGAAATAATTATTCCAGGCGCATTAATATTAAATACGTCAATGGAGATGTTAAATTTTCATGAGTTAACTATTAGTGAGAGGGCATTAAGGGAGGGCTTAGTAGTTGATTGGATGCTTCGCAAAGGGATAATAAAAAACGAATTTAATATTCAAAGTAATATTAGGAAAACTACCATAGTTCATCAGGCAACCAAGTTCGGAGTTGACAAGGAAAGAGCTAATAAAGTGATCGAAATTGCTTTTCAAATTTATGATCAAACAAAAAATATTTTTCACAACTATACTGATACCAAAGCCAAAGAACTTCTTTGGGCAGCTTGTAATCTCTATAATTGTGGAAAATATGTAAATATAAGTTCGTACCATAAGCACTCTTGGTACCTAATCAAAAATTGTGATTTATTAGGATATTCTCAAGCTGAAACCAATATTATTGCTTCGATTGCTAGATATCATAGAAAGACTTTGCCAAAGAAAAGGCATGATTCTTGGCAAAATATAATTTGCAAAGAAGATAAAACATTAGTACTTGATATGTCCTTGATTTTAAGATTGGCTGCTTCTCTTGATCAAAGACCAGAAAACTTAATATCATCGGTAAAAATTAAATTACAAAACAATATTGTTGCAATTGAACTTGAACCTTTTCATGAAAACCATGATCTTCTTCTTGAAAAATGGAACTTAGAGTTATGTCGCAATGCGGTTAAAGAATTAAAAGATTTGGAGCTAAAAGTATTTTAGTTTTTGTTGATTAGTTCTTTTTTTGGAGTTTGATTATAAAAAGATTCTGAAACGAAGTTGAAAATTAAAGATGAAGCAAATAGTCCAAAAATCCCAGAAATTAAAACAAATATTCCAACACCTAATGGATTATGATTTTTTACTTGTTTATTCTTCTTAGATGTATTTGAAACTTCTTCAACAATTTCTTCAATTTTTACTTCTTTCTTATTGGAATTGAATTCGCCCATTATATATTCTGAATCAAGGTTAAGTTTATCTGAAATCCTACGAACCATTGCTTTGACAAAAACTTCCTCAGGTAATTCGTCCTTATTACCATCTTCAATAGCCTGAAGTTGGTGTGCTCCAATTTTTAGATTAGCAGCCAATTCTTCAATTGTTTGATTTCTACTTAATCTAGCTTCTTTAATAAAATTACCAATTCTTATCAAAGAGGAATTTTCTTGTGAATTATCGTCTTTAGTATAAGATTTTATTTCTTTCAAAGTAATTTAATTTTCCCCAATTATAGTGATATATATTTATCTATCAACTTTTACAATTAATTATTTCTAAATAGATGTTTATATGATGGATTATATAGATTAGACCTATTTCTAGAATTATTAATAGCTGGACTAATAATATAAATAGTTGTTCTAATTAGTTTTTTCTCAAGCGTAAATTTTTCCATATCTTTTAATTCAATTAAAGATGTCCATCCATCATCCCAAGATACTCTATATCCAACTATAACTTTGGTCTCTGGGGGATAAAATTCTAATAAAGTTTCTTGAGAACTTTTTATATGCCTAGCACTTAAGTAAAGACATAAAGAGGAATTATGTTTTGCAAGATCTTTAAGAGATTCTTTCTCAGGCATACCTGTTCTGCCTCCTGCCCTAGTTAATATAATGGTTTGAGTTATATTAGGAATTGTTAGTTCAGCCTGATGATTTGCTGCTGTAATCTGGAAAGCACTGACACCAGGGATGACTTCAATTCCAATTTTGTTTTGGTTTAAAATTTCTATTTGTTCTCTTAATGCCCCAAAAAGGCATGGATCTCCATCTTGCAATCTTATAACAGTTTTACCTTCATTAAATTTTTCGATCATTATTGAGGTAATTCTCTCTAAGGTAAGCGAACCTGTTTTGATCGTTTCAGCCCCCTCTTGAGCAAAATTCATAATCTTTTCTGGAATTAAAGAATCAGTCCAAATTATGACATCTGCAGATTCTATCTTTTTTAATGCTTTTATCGTTAATAAATCGGGATCACCTGGACCAACTCCAATAAAGGATATTTTTCTATCCATTCTTTCTTTTATTTACATTGTATGTTCTTAATCTTAAAAACAATATTCCAATTAATCCAGAAGAAAATAGAAAAATACTTATAAATTGAGCGATTCTTATTCCGTTATTACAAAAAGGAGGAAGCCCCCCAAAACATAAAGGATCAGTTCTTAAAGCTTCAATCCAGAATCTTCCCAAACTATAACCAATTAAATAAATGCAACTAATAAAGCCAGGTCTAACAAAATTTGTTTTGCTTTGTTTTTTAAAAATAATAATCAAGATTATGAATATTAAAAAATTCCACAATGACTCATAAAGAAATGTTGGATGAAAGAATTCGTAATTAATAAATTCTATGGGTCTATTTTGTATAGGAATAAATAATTTCCAAGGGAGATTTGTTGGTAATCCAAAAGCTTCACTATTGAAAAAATTACCCCACCTTCCAATTGATTGACCAAGAATAATAGATGGAATTAAAATATCTATAAACGTTTTGAGATGAATATTTCTAGATTTGCAAAAAAAGATCGTAGATAATAATGCTCCAATTAGACCTCCATGGATTGCTATCCCTCCTTCCCAAATCGCAAGAAAAGAGGGGATTGGAATTGAGGTGTTGAATATTTCTAGAGAACTAAAAAAGTTAATACCACTATATTGTCTCCATTCGAAGATTACATAGTAAGCTCTTGCTCCAATGATTGAACATGTTATTAATAGTGGTAAAAATTCACTTATATATGAGGGGTCAATATTTCTTTCTTTTGCAATCTTTTTAGAAATAAATAGGCCAATTAAGACTGAGATAGATATTAGAAGTCCATACCATCTAATACTTAGAAAGCCTAAATTTAAGAATGTTTCTCCAGGGGATTGAATAAAGGCTTGATATATGTGCATTTATAAGGATAATTAAATTCCTTCAGCAGCCTGTACTTTTTCTACTTGTTTTTTCTTCAATACTAAGAGTATTTGAGTTAGTCCAACACCAATGAAAAATGCAATTAAGCCAATAATTCTATAAGGACTTTGCAGTACAACCTCAGCATCTAATTGTCCAAATCCTCCAACGTTAGGATCATTTGTAAGAGGGTCTCCAGTATTTATTTTATCTTGCTCTTTTACGATTAGTTTAGGTCCAACAGGAACTGTCTCAGTAATTATTTCTCCATTCTCGTTCTCAATATTAATTTTATAGCTGCCATCTTCAATTTGCTCTATTGAATTAATTGTGCCTGTGGATGTGGCTGTGAATAGTACATTATTGCTTTTATCTCCAGTTGGGTAAACTTGACCTCTTCCTCTATTACCTCCGATATGTAATTGGTACTTTCCATAGTGATATTCTTTATTTGTAGCAGGGTCGGGGGAAAGGACTGGGAAAACAATTTCTTTATTAGTATCTCCTGATAAGGGGCCAACAATAATAATATTATCTTTATCTTCGCTGTAATTAGTAAAATAAACACCCTCTGTTTCTTCTTTTATTTCATCAGTCCATCTTTCTTGAGGAGCTAATTTAAAACCATCAGGTAACATTACTACGGCCCCAACTTGTAAAGGCACCTCAGAACCATCAGCTCCTATTTCTTTTAAGTCATTACTGTAAGGGATTTTTACAACAGCTTTAAAAACACTGTCAGCCCCAACCGATTGAGGAACCTCTGCAATGGTTGGCATCTGAGCTAGATGACAATTTGCACAAACTATCTTACCTGTAGCTTCTCTAGGGGATTCATAATTTTGCTGTGCCCAAAATGGATAGGCCAAAGTTGTCTTTGGATAAAATAGAATACTTGAAATTAAGAACAAAGTGCAGAGCAAGAATGTTGCTTGTTTCATGATTTGATTTTTAAGATTTTTCATTTTTCTATGCCCACCAAGGATTTTCATTAGTTCTAAAATCAGTTTCTGACCACTGTTTAACTAGTACAGCGTCATCTTCAATATCTACATGAGCTAAGGCCAAAGATAAAGGTGCAGGTCCTCTTACTACCTTCCCATTTGTGTCATATTGACTACCATGGCAAGGACATATAAATTTATTTGCACCACTATCCCAGGGAACTACACAACCTAAATGAGTACAAATAGCATTTAGACCAAATTCTCCAATTGCACCATCATCATTAACTATTAAATAAGTTGGATCTCCTTTAAGACCCTGGACTAAGCTTCTATCTCCTGCTTGATGAGTTGATAACCAGCCTGTCTTAGTAATTGGATTGCCTAATTCATCTTTAGCAGAAGTTCCACCACCCCCACCACCAGCTCTCAACGGCATGAAATAGTTCGCTACAGGATATAGAGCTCCTAATGCAACACCAGTTGCAGTACCGAATGTAAGAAGATTCATAAATTGCCTTCGACCCATAGAGGGTACTTCATTGGAACTTAATTGAGTCATTCGATACTTGAAACAGTCATTTGTTACTTATTATGGATCAGATAGCACTATTTCTGTTGCAAATAGATAGGACTTTTAATAATTTAAAGTAAAAGTTTTGAGCATTTTGTTTATTAATTAATTAATATGAAACCATTGGTAGTAGATGAAGTTATACATTACTTAATTCATAGGTGGGGTAAAAAATACGACTTTAGGCTTTTTAAAAGAGGAGAATATTTATATTTTCAAATGATGTGGGGTTTTCTTGGGCAAGAATCATTCCCTTTAAATGAAGTTGAATATAAAAAATCAATAGCAGATAAGATTGAAATACTTAATAGATGTGGTTACTCAGATGCCGTAAGGGAATGGCTAAAAAAAGTAAATTTAAGGCCAAGGTTAGGAAGAGCCGTTAGCTTGAAACTAAGTATTAATGAGAAGACGAAAGAGTTTTTGATTTAAGATTCTCAGAAATGTAAGTTAATCCAGTCCCTAAAAAAAATAAAAATACTATCGATATTGATAGTAGTGACATTGTTAAAGGGTCTGTGGAAGGCGTAATCACTGCAGATAATATAGCAGAAGAAATTACAACTATTTTCCAATTTGATAACATTTTTTCCGTAGTAATAATTCCAAGAGAACCAAGAATAAATTGTAAAACTGGCAATTGAAATGCAATTGCAGTACTAGACATTAATAAGAGTACGAAATCAAAATACCTTTCTATTGACCATGTGGGCTCAACTATATCAGCTCCAAAATTTATAAAGAAGTTGATTGCAGCAGGAACCAATATCCACCAGGAAAAAAGTAAGCCTATAAAAAATAATAAACCTGATCCAAATACAGCAGGTAAGATAAGACTTTTTTCTTGTTTTGTTAATCCAGGGGAAATAAATAAAATTATTTGATAAATAATATATGGGATAGAAACTATTAATCCGCTATATCCAGCAACTTTGATAGCAACAAATAGAAACTCTCCAGGAGCAAGTTGTAGCAAATGTATATCATTAGCAGGGATTTCTAGAAAAGAAATTAAGGGTTTAATAATCAGAAAACTGAAAAATATTGAAATTAATATTGAATAAACTGAATTAAGTATTCTTTGTCTAAGTTCCTCCAAATGGTCGCTAAAACTCATCTCCTTAGAAAATTTATTTTCACTCCCATCAATACTATTCATATTTAACTTTTTTAGATTTTGAAAGATAATATTTAATAATTTATTTCTGAAAAAGTGTAATTATTTTTTAGGCTTTTCTATAGATTACTTGCTTAGCTTTGGATTAGTTGGATCTGGCAATAAAAATGGAGGAGCATCATTTAAAGATGATTCACCATAAGTTTCATATTCTCTGTAACCACCCATTTTCCCATTCGTTTTCATTAAAGCACTTACGAAAGCAAGTAATAAAAAAACTGTTGGAGCCCCAATAATTAAAGCAGCTCCAAATAAATAACCAACAATAAATTCCGGAAAAGTATGATTGCCTAAAAATTCATGGGTGCCCAAAAGAAAATCAAACATTTAATCTTAAAAATTTTTTTTATTATAAACTAAATTAAAGCTTTAAGATTGTTTTTCATGTAATCTTCTCCTCTTGTAGGATTCCCCCATATAATTTCTCCTTTTTTGAAAGAAACGCACCCTGGTCCTCCTTTCGTTATTTTTTGCAGATCTTTAATTTTTACCAAGTTAATAGGTACTTTAATATTTCGTCTTGCCTTACTAAATAAAGCAGCCAAATCTGCAGCTATTTGAAGATCTTCCTCTGATGCAATTTGGACTGATGACTTTAATACAACATGACTTCCTGGTGATTCTTGTGCATGAAACCATAGATCGCCTTTACTAGAAAACTTAAAACTTATTAAATCATTTTGCCTCATATTTCTTCCTATCTGTAGTTTTAAGCCTCTTGGAGTGTTTATTTGAATTGGAGAAGATCCTACTTCAGAGGTATATTTTTTCTCTTCTCTTTTTTTCTTGATTTTTATATTAAACTCTTTGCAAATTTCTTCTCTTATTTCTTCTAGGAGTTTAATTTTCACAATAAGTTCTTCATCCTTTAAAGAATTTAAGTTATCCAAAAGCGCGCTAAATTCCTCTAGCCTATTTAGGTTGTTTTTATAAATATCAATTCGATCTTGAATTAATTTTTGAGCTCTTTTGAGTTTTTTAGACTTCTTATAAAGTTTTTGACCTTCAATAATATCTTTTTTTTTAATTTGATAATTAATGAATATCTGATCTGCCTTTTCTTTATATGCTAAGTAGTTTTCTGAATTCGAAAGAAGATTAGATTGCATATTCAAATTCTTTTTCTCAACATTTGTTTGTTTAAAAATTATTCCATTAATGTTTTGCATTAATCCTTGAATTTTCTTTTGTTTTAAATGAAAACTATAATAATTTTCTAGACCAGTTCCTAAATTAATATTTTTATCACTATTAACTTCATTATTTAAAAACCAAACACAATAAAAAAAATCATTAAATATTGAGAATTGAAACTTGTTATTTGTAAATCTATTAATCCATATTATCCAACTTTTAAATATCTTTTTTAAATTTGAATCACTTATTAAATCAATATTTTTATTCATAATTTCTAGACTACTTAAATTACTAAAGAACTCTAATTGCTTTGTCAGAATGGGGCTTACTCCTTGATAAGTATTAATTAAACAGTATTCAAGTGATTCAGAGACGGTCGAGATAGACTCTTTCCATGATTGATAAGACTCATTCTCTGTAGGTATTTTTTTAAGGTTAATTGGTGGTTCTGAATAAATTGAGCCTGTTGAAATAGTCCTAAAACTTGATTGACTAGAGTTTATTTGTTTCCCAAGGGAAATTATTTTGTGATTTTTATCTAAGTAAAAGATATTGCTGTGCTTACCCATTAATTCAAAAATTAAATACTTGATTATTTCATTTCCAGGCTTTTTTGCAAATCCAAATTTTATTACTCTTTCAAAATTATCTTGTTCTATAGAAATTAAAGCCATATATTTTAATCCATATCTTATTTGTTTAGATAGGGTACTTTCTCGGCCAATCTTTTCTGGCTGATTGATTTTTAGTATTCTGGGAGCCTCTCCATGCCAAGAAACCTCTAGCCAAGTCTGAAAATTAACTCCCCTAAAACATAATTGGATTGTATTAGACTCTGGTTGTTGGGCAGTTTCAAATCTTGAAGGTAAAATATTTTTTGATAAATCATGCAATAAAGATTTAATAGATGTAATATCCATTATCTGGGGCACACCTTTCTGCATTATTTCTCTTTTCCTTTAAAGAAGTCTATTTTACTGTAAAAATTTTAATATGAAAAACTTAAAAAAACTAATTATCCTAACTGGACCTAGTGGAGTTGGTAAAGGAACTGTCGTTAAAGAAATATTAGATAAAGATAAAAATATTTGCCTTTCAGTATCTGTAACCACGAGAACTCCTAGGAAGGGTGAGAAAGAAGGTGAAAACTATTATTTTTTAAGTGAAGAAAATTTCAAAGAAATGATTAATAAAAACCTTTTTCTTGAATGGGCAAAATTTGCAGGAAACTATTATGGCACACCTTTATCTTTTGTAAAAGACAAAATAGAAGACGGATTTATTGTATTACTTGAAATTGAAGTAGAGGGTGCTAAACAAATTAAAGATAAGTTCCCAGACTCATTATCTATATTTATATTGCCTCCTAGCAAAGAGGAATTAGAAAGAAGAATAAGAAATAGAGGGACTGAAAAAGAGGAGGCTATAAATAGAAGACTTAGCAGGTCTACCTATGAAATAGCATCCTCTGATGAATTTGATTTTAAAGTAACAAATAGAGATGTGGATGAAACAGCTGAGAGAATCATTAAGATAATTAGGTCTTAATATTCTCTCGGAAATCTCAGTTCAAACTCATTGGATGGAATAATAAGTCAGGGAAAAACCTATTAAATTCAATGATTATCCCTGCTGTTACAACCAACCAAGCTGCTG
>Ga0208749_1000379_pt1 | contig 11047 bp, 10 predicted proteins | sample Knorr_S15_td_DCM_FD_185601 | JGI IMG/M metagenome (GOLD analysis project Ga0208749, IMG submission 185601) | Marine microbial communities from Southern Atlantic Ocean transect - Knorr_S15_td_DCM_ad_63m_LV_B (SPAdes) (version 2) | ecosystem: Environmental > Aquatic > Marine > Oceanic | place... | reverse complement strand
TTGGGAATTAAATGCATTTAAAATGAAAGCGATCAAATTCGTTAGTATTTAAAACTGCTATTCAATAATTAACAAGCTGTTTTTGTTTTAGGGGGAATTTGAAATTAATAAATCTAATAAAATATTTGGGGTATTACACATGACGAAATACTTTAATAAAGGATTGATAGCCATTGTCTCAATGATAATGTTGCTTCCAGTGAGTGAAGTTTTTGCACAATCCGTTATCGAAGAAATCACTGTAACAGCTCGTCAAAGGGAAGAGTCTTTGCAGGACGTTCCTGGAACGATTACTGTACTAACTGCTGATCAGCTTGAAAGATCTGGCGTTCAAAGAGCAGCAGATTTCATTAATCTAACTCCAGGTGTAACAATTGTAGACACAGCTGAGGTTGGTGATACACAAGTTAGTATCAGGGGATTGAATGGCGCACGTGATGCAGAAACCAGTTTTGGTTTGATCATTGATGGGATTGTCATGACTAACCCTGCAGCGCTGAACAGAGAGTATTTGGGCTTGTCTCAGATTGAAGTTCTCAAAGGCCCGCAAGGCGCGCTATATGGACGAAATGCATCTGCAGGAGCGATTATAGTTTCTACAGAAAAACCAAGTGATGTTGCCAACTCTGTTGCGAAAATATCTATTGGTGATGACGCAACTTATGCGATCACCGCCAAGACAGAAGGTCCAACACCGCAAGGCGGTGCATTCAGCGCAATGATTAATTACAACACAACAGATGGATGGAGAGAGAATCGCTGGACAGGTTGTGATGACTGCGTTGATCAATATAAGTCTTACGATATCGTTACAAGATATGTTGGCGAATGGGACGAAAATACTACTGTTGATGCAAAACTGAGATATGGTGAAGTCGATACTTCATCAATTCAATTTAATGCAGTTTTTGCTCTTCCAATTTTTGAGGCAGTTCTTGGTATTCCAACGCTTTATGAAGATGTTAATGATCACAATTTTGAGTATGTGAATAATATTCCTCACTTTAATGATCAGAAATCTACTGAATTCTCTTTGAAAATGGAAAGAGAACTAGATTGGGCGACTTTAAGCGCTTGGACTCTTTACAGTGATATTGATAATGCTTTCGGAGCAGATGGAACAAGTGGAGCATGGGGCTTTTTCTTTACAGATCAATCATGTTTAGATTCTTTGGCTGAGATTGTAAATGCTGGTCAAGGATTTTCATTACCTTCACCTCAGTACATTGCAGTAGCTGATCCAACTATTCCTAATGGACTTTTGCTTGGACCGTATACACCGACAAGATGTGACGGAACTCAGTATCAAGTCCGAAATCAAGACGACATAAGTTTTGAAATTCGTCTGACTTCTCCTGATGATCAGGACATAAGATGGTCAGCTGGTATGTATTATCTAGATGTTTCTAGAGAAGTTGGTGTTAATCAAGGAACTGATAAAGGCAAAGGCATTATTCCAAGAATGTATGTTGCTCCAAATGGGAATAACCCAACAGAGCAAATGGTATGGGATGATTTTGACAATGAAGTCACCGCATTTTTCGCATCTGTTAATATTGACTTGAATGATGCAGTTGAGTTATCAATTGCAGGTCGTTATGACAAGGAAGATAGAAGAGTTCAAAGCCTGGTTCCTACTGGCGTCAATTCAACATATATAGACTGCGATGGCCCTCCATACACTGGCGGTCCACTTAATACCGGTCTTTGTAGCGCTTCTTCAATTCCTGATCAAAGCAGATCTTTTGAAGCCTTTCAGCCTAAAATCAGTTTGACATATGATGTCAGTGATGAGCTGACTCTATTCACAAGTTGGGGTGAAGGATTCAAAAGTGGTGGCTTCAATAATTCAGGAACAAGAGCTACGATCGATACCTTTATCAATCCTCTGAATCCTGGATCACCTGTAGCAGTTACAGATGTCTATGAGAAAGAAACCAATGATTCATTGGAAATTGGATTTAAGGCAAGACTTGCTGACAATAGAGTAAGCATTGAAGGATCCTACTTCGATACCAATGCAAATGATCTTCAGTTTTTTGAGTTTGTTGTTGGACCGTTCGGACTTCTTAGAATCGTTGAGAATATTGATGAAGCCGAGATGGATGGCTTTGAGCTTGCTGTTTCAGCTATTCTAAATGACAACATAAGTGTCTATTTATCGGGTGCACAAATTGATAGTACGATCATAAAGAACTCTGTGAGGTCGGATAGTGTTGGTAACAATGTCCCATATCATGCGGAGCATACCTACAATGCAGGTATATCTCTTGATTATCCAATGGCTAATGGAAGAGAGTTTTTTGCTCAACTGGACTATTCAGTTGTCGGACCAACATGGTTCCATGTGATGCAAGAGAACAACTCTAGAGTGTCATTATTTGGAGTGCCAATGGCATATGATAAGACACAAAGAGATGAGTATGACACTGTCAACTTAAGAATGGGAATCAAGGGTGATAACTACACACTTGTTGCTTATGCTAAAAACCTTACTGATGAGGAATATCTAGCAGAAGTTATTCCTGCTCCTGAGTTTGGAGGATCATTCGCACATGAAGGTACCTCAAGAAGGGTAGGTATTGAAATGACTTATCAATTCTAAACTGAAAACATCAGAAATAAAAAAGCCCCTGAAAAGGGGCTTTTTTTATTATAATAATATTCTTAGAGATGCGAATGCAGAGCCTAAAAAAGATCTACAAAAAAATCAAAATTGGAAAGAGTGAAAAATGGAAAATAGTCAAAAAACAGCACGTGAAATTTATTTGGAACTTAAAGGTAATCTCTCAAGAAAACGCTTTGGTTTTGGCAAGAAAGCAATCTTAGTTAATGTCGACCTACAAAAGGCATATACTCGAACGGATTTGTTTGCAACAGCATATGAAACAGATCCAAAACAATTGGAATATGTAAACAAACTTGCAGAAAAATTTAGAAGCAAGAATTGGCCTGTGGTGTGGACATATGTTGCATACATGAAATCAGGCGAAGACTGTGGTGTTTGGGGTACAAGAACAGATACAGAAGACTCACTTCAGAATATTAAGTTTGATTCTGAGCGAAGCGAGTTTGATGAACGACTTCAAATTGACAATGAAAAAGATGTTATTTATTGCAAGAAGATGCCCTCAGCCTTTTTTGAGACTCAGCTCCAGTCGCTATGCGTCTGGCATGAAGTAGATACCGTCATTATGACTGGAGGGTCAACCTCAGGCTGCATCAGAGCAACTGCTGTTGACTCATTATCGCGTGGCTATCGAACGATAGTTCCAGAAGAGTGTGTGGCTGATAAGCATGAGAGCTATCATTTTGCCAATTTGACGGATCTTTCGATAAAGTATGCTGATGTTGTCGATGTACAAGAGGTTTTTGATTGGCTGAATAAATAATGATTGCTTTCCAAGCGTTAAGTGAAAATCATGATCATTAAGAAAATAACACTTTGATTTAAATCTATGAAAGAAGATCCTCAATTATTTGATTACTGGCCCTATGAAAATCGTCCCAAGATTGAATGGCCAAATGGTGCAAAAGTTGCTTTTTGGGTTGCACCAAATATCGAGTTCTATGAAATTGATCCTCCATTAAATCCACATCGGAAACCGTGGCCAAGATCAAATCCTTATGTGGCTGGATACAGTATTCGTGATTATGGAAATCGAGTAGGACACATGAGGCAGATGAGATTACTTGATAAGTACAACATTCGTGGGTCAATTTCACTTTCAGCAGCTTTATGTGAGCATCACCCAGAAATAATTGAGATGTGTCTTGAGAGAAACTGGGAGTTTTTTAGTCATGGCATATACAACACAAGATATACCTATGGCTTATCTGAGGATCAAGAGCGAGAGATGATTCTTGATGCATTTTCAACCATCGAAAAACATACCGGCAAGCCACCTGCTGGATACCTTGCTCCGGCCTTATCACACTCACCCCACACACTAGATCTATTTGCTGAAGCTGGAGGAATTTATACATGTGACTTATTTCATGATGACCAACCAACACCGGTGAATGTGAGGGATGGAAGTAAATTTGTGTCAGTCCCTTACTCATTGGAGATGAATGACACAATTGCCTATGTGGTGAATAAAATTGAGCCTCGTTACTATGGAAAGATTATGCGAGAAAACTTTGACAGACTTTACAAAGAGGGCGCTGATAGCGGGACAGTTATGTGCATTCCAACACATAACTACCAAATCAGTTGCCCTCATCGGATTCGTGCTTTTGAAGAAACCTTAGAATACATTACAGGGCATTCCGATGTTTGGGTCACAACAGGAAAGGAGATAGCGGACTACTACATTGAAAATTATTATGACTCTTCACGAGAAGATATACACCGTAAATCAGGAGATGCGCTTTGAGTTTAGATAAGAATATTCTCGAGTATCCAAAAAGGAAATATGGAATGGATCATGACCGTTATGACTGGTCCATGCTCACTGATCGACCAAAAGTCATTTGGCCAGAGAATAAAAAATTGGCGTTATGGGTCAATGTTTGTGTTCAGTTTTTTCCAATCAACCAAAAAGGCAAACCTTTCATTCCATCGGGTGGTTTAACAATGCCATATCCTGATCTTCGTCATTATAGTCTGAGGGAGTATGGCAATCGTGTTGGCATTTATAGATTTCTGAAATCCTTCGATGAATATTCAATCAAACCAACATTTGCATTAAATACCAGAGTTGCAGAACGCTACCCTTATCTTATTGATCTATTAAAAGAGAGAGGAGATGAAATTCTATGTCATGGTCTACATATGGACGCCCTTCATTATGGAGGTCAAGATATAGATGAAGAAAGAGAGCAAGTTAACCGTTCTCTCGATAAACTCAGAGAACTGAGTGGCCAAGATGTCATTGGCTGGATTAGCCCAGACAGAAGTGAGAGTGAAAATACACCTGAGTTATTGGTAGAGAATGACGTGAAATATTTCTGTGACTGGGTAAATGATGATATGCCATACCAATTTAAGACTAAAAATGGAGAATTGGTTGCCATGCCTCTTTCTCAAGAGCTTGAAGATTCATTCATACTTTTGAATAACAAGCACACCGAAGACTCTTATGTTGAACAGATATGCGATGCTTGTGATTTTCTAATTGATGAAGCGGAAGAACAGGGCGGTAGGATACTATCATTGAATATTCATCCGTGGATGCTAGGTCAACCTCATAGGATTGGGAAACTTGAGAAAGTTTTAGAATATGTTTCCTCTAAGTCTGAGGTTTGGTCTGCATCTGCTTCAGAAATTTTGAATGAATATAGCCGAAGTGCTGATTCTTAATTTTCCTCGAATCCTAGATTTCCAGGGTTGATCAAGTTTTTTGGATCCAATTCTTTTTTAAGCATATGAAGTAGATTTTTTGTGCTTTCTGTTCTTGTTTTCAGATATGGATAATCTTTTCCAATCTGAAAGTGAATGGCACCATTGTTTCTTGCGATTTCCTCTAAGCGATCTTTGATCTCATGGACTAGTTCATACCCCAAAGGGTTCTTCTCAAAGGTTGGAATATTCTCCAAATCAAGCGGGTAGACTTTTTTATGGTAAATAGTCTGTTCGTCTTGCCAGAGAAAAGTAGGCTCATAAAGAAATGCATTGCTATCAATGAATGAAAACATCATATTCATATATACACCATGTTCATTCATTCGATCCTCATACTCTGCCATCAGCGACACATAATCCTGATTATGTTTTAGTACCCTTGAGAATGGTAATACTGAGTGTGTAGGTTTCCAGAGTTCTCCATTGGGCCCTAAGATCGGTGTTAGTTCCATAAATGGGTTTGCATGAAGGTATAAAGGAATGCTATTCGCAACTTCTTTGCCATACTTTTGGGCTACTTTTCTAACTTCAGCCAACTTGAGTTTGGCTTCTTTTGAATGAATCCCCTCGGTTGTGAAATGTCCAGAATAAGCCGAACCTTTGAGGAATCCTCTTCCAGCCAGACCCATTTTCATGAGCTGTGTTAGACCGTCAAAGACATTTCTTGATGACTTCATAATGGATTGAGCTGCCGCGACAGTGCTGGCATTTTCCATTTCCATTATTGCCGTTTTTTGCTTTCTCGGATCCAAGCCATGGTTATCAGAGACAAGACCGAGTTTAGAGATTTCTTTCATCGCATTGAAAAGGTGCTCAAAATCCTCAAACCCAAAGGAGCATGCAGCAAATCCTTCAGGAAATTTTTTAAGCTTTAGGGTTATTCTTGTTTTAATTCCGAGTGCCCCTGAATCACCCAAGAATAAGCCACCTAGATCTGGGCCATAATGCCTAAAGAAAGGTGAAGATGATTCATCGCTACCTTGAGACCCTGTTTCAATAATCTCGCCTGTTCCTGTGATAACTTGAAGACTTGATAAGGAGTCAGCTGAAACAGCATTATTTGTGCCATGACTGATCGCATGGAAGGACATTGACCCCGCAATGGTTGCCACTCTACCTGAAAATGGACCCCAATGTGGCGTCCTCAATCCCAGTGGTTTTAATGTTTCATAAAGTTCAAGCCAGGTTACACCAGGCTCAACTGTGACATACATGTCTTCCTCATTGACCTCGATTTTTTTTAATCTTTCGCTATCAATAATGACTGTCTCTTTTCTAATAGGGAGAAATGAGCTTGTGTATGATGCACCACCACCTCTCGTTGACATTGAGACATTTTCTTCAATACAAAGTTTAACCAATGATATGAGTTCATCTGCATTCTTTGGTTTGATGACTGCGATGGCTTGTTCTTTAGCTGTTCCAAAAATATCAGTCGAGTAGAAAAGAAGATTATCTTTATCTTGCAGTACATTCTCACTTCCAACTAAGTTGGAGATTTTCTGAATACTGTTTTCTATTGTGGTCATGCTTTATAAAATATCTTCTTACCTTTTTGAGGTATTAGATTATATCCTTTGAGATGCCCACGTGCTAAATTATTTAACGAAAATAATCATGAAAATTTCATCAAGCAAAGCATACATTGACAGCATATTTGGTCAACTGCACTTCCAGGTCACAGGCAAAGGAAGACCATTGATTCTATGTCATCAATCACCGAGTTCATTGGATATGTTTTCTAAGTCATTTGAGCTTTTGGCTAGATCAGGGTTTCAGGTAATTGCAGTCGATACTCCAGGTTATGGTCAGTCAGATGCTCCAAATAGACAACCAACCATAAAAGACTACTCAAATTGTATAAAGGATTTAATTGAATTCCTGAATCTTGAAAATGTTTCTTTACTGGGACATCACACAGGAGCATGCATTATGGCGGAATTATCATTGATGATCCCAGAGAATATACACGGGTTAATTCTAAATGGCCCACCATTGCTCACAAAAGAAGAGAAATCCAATTTGATGAGCATGATAGACAAAGCTCCAAAGATGCAGCCAGTGGAAGACGGCTCTCATTTGATAGAGCTTTGGGAAAGAAGAAAAAATTTTACACCTGGCTGGACAGATCTTGATGCCATGCATCGAGGGGTCATTCAAATGTTGAGAGTAAGTGGCGATGAAATTCATGGATTTAAAGCTGCGTTTTCACAAGATCTTGAGGAAGTATTGCTAGCTATTGATGTTCCCACAATGATACTGACAAACACTGGAGACGATATATATTTTGCTGCAAAAAGAGCATCTTCACTTAGGCCTGATTTTTTATTTTCAGAGCTCGAGGGTGGGACACACGATATAGTGGATGAACAAACAGAAGAATGGGTCAAATCCGTCACAGACTTCCTGCAGAATGATTAATTATGATTTTTGAAAAAATAAAAGATTTTTTGACAAAGTTGCTGATAGTCATTTTCCTATTTTTCATTGGCTATTATTTTCTCATGGGGTCATCAACTCAAACACCTGAAGAATTTGATAAAGAGTTTATTGAAAAATTTGACGCATGTGTTGAAAGAGCAAAAAAAAGGTGCGATGAGGGGATGTCAGAAACGGCATGTACCGACTACGCGATGAATCGCTGCAAAACTTTCCTAGGAACAAAGGAAAATCCAATCATTAAGTAATCGACTTATTTTGCGAGTTTGCTTGTGATGATCCAAAGCACAATCCCAGAGACAACAGTAAGAACACTGAGTGCAGCAAATATTCTGATTAACCAATGAGAAAAATCATCACGCTCTCGGTAATCCATAATATGCAGAGACCATAAGAAATCCCAGACTCTCCAAAGCGTGGTTCGAATCGCCATGACATTTCCTGTTGTTGGATCAATATAAACGACACCACTTTTGGGCTCCTCCACTCGCACACGATAAAGTGGCAGATCTCTTCCTCGATACTCTGAGCCTATCTTTGGCTCATTAATCATGTCCACATCAACAGGATTCATGTTTGTTTGATTTTCAACAATCCAAATTGCCTCTGCTTCTGTGATTGTATTTAGCGGATTGCCACTGATGGCATCAAAAATTTGTGTTTTACGGTCATTGGATTGAACTTGGTAAACCCAAGATTGAGCCCTTTTTTTAAGACTGATAACAAAGTCCTCTTCAATAAAGTCATTGCCATTTGTGACGATGTTTTGAATCGGAGCCAAATCACTGGGTTTAGGTGCTTCCTCAAGATAATCTTTTGATAGTCTGTATTGCTCCCCCCTGACATCAGTGATATCAGGAACAGTGAAGAAAAGCCCTGAAACAGTCCATAATAATAATTGAATAGAAGTAAAAAGACCCAACCAACGATGCCAAGCTCGCATGCTTTTCTTCAAGCCAGCACTCATCTATCTCCACCGACATTTTTCCAGCTTCTGGCCCAGTATACGAATGGCGTATCAAAAGCAGCGATGCCCACTTTAAACATCATTTTAACTATCCCTAACTCAATTGCTGTCTGTAAATCCACAACTCCCCACCAAACGACAAAGGAGTATATGGCAGTATCAATTGTTTGAGACGCCATTGTTGATAGATTATTTCTTAGCCATAGATGTCTTCCATCGGTCCATGCTTTGATTTTATGAAAACACCACACATCAAATCTTTGACTGATTAAATATGCCAATAATGAGCCAATTATAAATCTTGGTGTGAAATCTAAGATCCTTACAAAGGCATTGTGAACTTCTGTCGAGAATAATTGGCCGCCTTGAGTTGAGGGAGAAAATAATAAAGAAATACTTAGCATGATGAGGACAATTACGCTGATGCTAAATCCCATCATCACAGCCTTGTCAGCTGCATTCTTTCCAAATTTCTCACTCATTAAGTCGGTTGCAAAGAATATGCTTGAGTAGAAAATAACACCAAGACTGGTTTGCATTCCAAATATAACAGTCAATTTAGGACCTTGGAGGTTTGCCAAAAGAATGGATAGAACAATGCATGCCAATAATCCATTTTTTCCAAAAAACCGATACATGAGTACAGTGAATCCAAGGTCAAGAATGAGTGCTAAGAAATATAGCAGATTCTGGTTCTCGGCAAAAAATAGCTGTATTGATTGATCGAACATATATTTACATAAGTATTTTTAGGATTAGATTTCCTTTTGTTGACATCATCCAATAAACTGAAGATAAATTAAAGATAGAATTATTTAGAGTGAAATAAGTAAATATGATTACGATTGGATATTCAGTCATAGGGGCAGTTGCATTCTCATGCTTAATTTTTGGGATACGAGCCTACATACTTGAACCAAACCGAATACTTTTTTTGATTCTCATCAATACATCGCTACTCTGGTTTGACTCCTTTGTAACAGCAATTGGACAATACACAGGAGAGGGCACACTTTTGCTTGTTATGACATACATTCGCTACGCTGCACATTGGTTGACCCTTCCACTCCTTTTTATTGTTGCAGGGATGATCTTAAAAGCAGCTGATTTCAAATTTGCTCAGAGTAAATATGTTATGGGATTTTTTGTCTTCCTCGCAGTTTTTTTCATAGTATATGACTTCAGGTACATGTTTATTTTGGATTTCTACCCAGTCTGTTATGAAGAAACTTTTAGATATGCAACTCAAGTTCCAATCGGTCAGGAATGTACTCCTGGAACCGCAGGAATGGGATACAAAGTTCTCCCCATAGCCCCAATATTGCTGACTTTGATTCTGCTCATATCGGGAATAGCAATATGGGTTAAGCACAAGTGGCCATGGCTTGCATTGGGTTGTATAGTTATGCTTATGGCTGCTCAGCCAACTTCACTTGGTCCAATTCTGAGTAATGCTGGCGAACCAATATTTATTTTTGTTCTTATGCTTGCAGCGATTAAATTTGGCAACAAGAAAAAAGAAGAAATAAGCCCCTATTGAATCAGAATTTAAAAATTGATACTTCCATCATCAGAAAGGGGATAAATTGAAATTGTCTCATCTTTCTTTATCGTCTCTATACCATCAGGGACCAATGCCCAACAATTGGCATCACGAAATGGTTTCACCTTGAAAGATTCTTGCCCAGACATTACTTCAGTATGAATTTGTCCTTTCTCATCAACATGAGCAATGGCTTTTGCAAATAAGCAAAACTTTTTTGATTTCTTATATTCTCTAATATTCTTAGAGGCTATTGGCTCTTCTAATTCTCTGCCTTGAATAATTCTTATGGCTTGTGTCACTAGAAATCTAAATCCAACTGCTACGGAAACTGGATTACCAGGAAGACCAAAGACAATTTGACCATCAGGAAATTTTGCCATCAATACTGGTTTACCAGGCCTGATCCAGAGTTTATGAAAGAGTATTTCTGCCCCCATTTCAATGAGTGCGGCTGGAATAAAATCTGCTTTACCAGCTGAGACACCACCACTTGTCAGAATAATATTTGCGCCGATATCCTTTAGCTTCTGAATTTGTTTGATGATGAGTTTTATTTCATCTCCTGCGTGAAGGTTCATCAAGCATTCCAGGCCCATCGATTGAATCGCAGATTCCAGAAATGGGCCATTTGAATTTGGAATCGATGATGAAGATGCTCGATTCAACTCATTCCCTGTGGTGAGGATGCCAATTGAAGGTTTTTTATATACCTTGACCATTTCTAAATTATTCATAATCAAACCAATTT
>Ga0208749_1000376_pt1 | contig 11086 bp, 8 predicted proteins | sample Knorr_S15_td_DCM_FD_185601 | JGI IMG/M metagenome (GOLD analysis project Ga0208749, IMG submission 185601) | Marine microbial communities from Southern Atlantic Ocean transect - Knorr_S15_td_DCM_ad_63m_LV_B (SPAdes) (version 2) | ecosystem: Environmental > Aquatic > Marine > Oceanic | place... | reverse complement strand
TAGGGAAGAAAATACTGAATCCAAGTATCCGGAAATTATTAAGAATATGGCCTTGATTTACAACACGTTAGGAGATAAAGATAAAGCTTTAGATGCTATTAAAACTGCTAGAGAAGCTAACCCAGATGATGTTGGTCTTATAATTACTACTGCAAATATATATTTTGAACTTGGGGATAAAGAAGCGTTTAGATCATCAATGTCAGAAGCTATTGAAAAAGATCCATCTAATCCAGTTTTGTACTATAATCTAGGAGTTGTTTCAGCTGATTTGGGAGAAAAGGATGCTGCGATTGAATATTATAAAAAGTCAATTGAATTAGATCCTAATAATGAAGATAGTTATCTTAATATGGTTGCTGTGATTTTAGAAGGAGAAACATCTATTGTTGATGAAATGAATTCACTTGGAACATCAAGATCTGATAATATTAGATATGACGAATTAAAAAAACTAAGAGAAGATCTTTACTTACGATGTGTACCAATCTTAAATGACTTAGTAAATCTTAATCAAAATATAGAAGCTATTAGAACCCTTATGAATATCTACGGAACTCTAGGGAATAATGAGGGGTATATGAAAATGAAAAATTTACGTGATCAACTTGATCAATAATTTATAGCAAAGGTCATTTTTTTATCTAAATTTGTAAAACTTTTGGGAGAGGTGCCAGAGTGGTAATGGAGCAGATTGCTAATCTGTCAACACGTAAGTGTTTGCCTGGGTTCGAATCCCAGTCTCTCCGCACTAACTAAAGGTCGCGTAGCTCAGCTGGATAGAGCATCTGGTTTCTAACCAGACGGTCATAGGTTCGAATCCTATCGCGATCACCATTTTATAAATAAGATTGTTTAAAGTCATAAATTACTTTGAACAATCTTTTTTTATATTGTAGAATAATAATGATGAAAAAATTAATAATTCTTATTATTCTATTATGTTTCTCCTGTAAACCTCAAACAGAGATAGATCTAAATCCAAATTTTGTTTTTATTCTAGCAGATGATTTAGGTTATGGTGAATTAGGAATATTTGGTCAAAAGATTATAGAGACTCCAAATATAGACCAGTTAGCAAAAGAAGGAATGATTTTAACAGATCACTATGCTGGTTCTCCAACTTGTGCTGGCTCAAGGTCGGTCTTATTAACTGGTCTTCATTCTGGAAAGAATCCGATAAGAGGGAATGATGAGTGGAAAGAAAGAGGAGATGTATGGAGTTTTCAAGCTATGTTCGATAACCCAGAACTTGAAGGTCAACGTCCAATGCCAGATTCAATAGTTACTGTAGCAAAATTTCTACAATCGAAAGGATACAAAACAGGAATGGTTGGAAAATGGGGTTTAGGAGCTCCAAATACAAATAGTATCCCAAATACTAAAGGGTTTGACTTTTTTTATGGTTATAATTGCCAAAGACAAGCTCATACTTTGTATCCAAGTCATTTATGGAGAAATAAAGAAAGACACATTTTAGATAATAAGATAGTTAATAAAGGTAAACTTCAAGTGGGACTTGATCCATACAATTCAAAAAGTTATAATCCATATAATCAAAATGATTATGCTCCAACTCTAATGCACAATGAAGCATTAAGTTTTTTAGATAGAAATAAAGAAAATAACTTTTTTCTTTATTATGCTTCTCCTATTCCACATCTACCACTTCAAGCTCCTAAAAACTGGGTAGATTATTACCGTGAAAAGTTTGGAGAAGAAGAACCTTATATTGGAGGTTCAGGTTATTATCCTAATCAATATCCTAAAGCAACTTATGCTGCAATGATTTCTTATTTAGATCAACAGGTTGGTGAAATAGTTGAAAAATTAAAAGAAATTGGCGAATATGATAATACGTTTATAGTTTTTACAAGTGACAATGGTCCAACCCATTTAGAGCAGGTTGATATTAATTTCTTTAATAGTACAGGACCTTTTGTAAACTCAAAAAATACTGTTAAGGGTAATGTCAATGAAGGAGGAATAAGGGTGCCGACAATAGCAACATGGCCTAAACGAATTAAACCTGGGTCAAAATCAGACCACCCAAGCACTTTTTATGATTATTTTGCAACTGTATCTGATATAATTAATGAAAGTCTCCCTTATGCTATTGATGGTATTAGTTACTATCCAACACTTGTAGGAGAAAATCAAGAGAAACATGAATATCTTTATTGGGAATTCCCTGCTTATGGAGGACAACAAGCTATAAGAATAAATCAATGGAAAGGGATAAAGAAGAATTTGTTTAAAGGGCCCTCAAAACTTCAGCTATATAACCTTAATGATGATCCACAAGAATTAAATGATTTAGCTTCTGATTATCCTGAGATTGTAATAAAAATGGAAAATTTATTGAAAGAAGCACATACTACAGCTAATATTGATAAATTTAAAATACCTGCTTTAGAAAACTAGTAAAGAAATATGGATTTAATCTAACACTAGATTCTCAATATTTGAAAAGTTTCTTCCTCTGATTTCCACAAAACTTGTAATCATTTCCCTTAATTTCTCAGGCTCTTTCTTTGAAAGGTCAACTTTTTGTGAAGGATCATCATTTAGATTATATAGTTTAAAATCCATTGAATTTCCCAATTCTATATTTACATATTTTGAAATTTCAGGTCCCTTATAAGGTGGGATCATCACCCAATCTCCTTTTCTGTATGCAGTTCTGGTAGAAGCCTCAAGAATTAGCTCCTCTCTACCATTTCCTTTATTTTTTAAAATTAGGGTAGAAAAATCTAAACCATCTTTTGATTTATATTCTGCCCCGGCTATTTTAGATATTGAATTAAAAAGGTCTATTTGTGATATCAACTCATCTGAAACTCCTGGTTTTATTTTTCCTTTCCAGTAAGTAATAAATGGAACTCTTGTTCCGGCTTCAAAAAGGCTATATTTACCACCTCTTAATCCACCAGAAGGACTATGATCTCCAAGCTTTTCAACAGCATCATCATAATACCCATCATTTAGAACAGGTCCATTATCACTTGAGAAAATTATTAATGTATTCTCTAAAACCCCCTCTGTTTTTAGAGTTTTGTACAATTCTCCTATGCACCAGTCTGCTTCAATAATTACATCTCCTCTTGGTCCCATTCCAGAGAGACCTTCAAATCTTGGGTGTGGTGTTCTTGGAACATGAGGTTGTTGAAGAGCATAGAAAAGAAAGAAAGGGTTGTTTTTATTTTCTTTAATATATTCCTGAGCTTTTATTAAAAAATGATCTGCCATATCAATATCACTCCATAATGCTTTCTCTCCTCCTTTCATATACCCAATTCTTGGAACACCATTAACGATGGATCCATTATGTCCATGATGCCATTTCATAGTTGTTAGTTCAGGATTTTTTAATCCAGTCGGGAGACCGTAATCATCATGTTTGTTTTGGTGAAAAAAATTAACCTCTATAGGGTCATCTAGATCAAGATTAACGACATTACCGTTTTCTATATATACAGTTGGAACTCGATCCTGCGTATCAGGCATTATATAAGAATAATCAAACCCTACTTGATTTGGTCCAGGAGATATATAAGAATTATAATCTATTATACCTGAACCCGCAACTCCATCTCCAGATCCTAAGCCAAGATGCCACTTTCCAACAATCCCTGTATGATAACCTTGAGTTCTTAATACTTTAGGAATAGTCATTTCTGTAGTATCAATAGCTAATGATCCTCCAGTAATTACTCTAAGTCCACTTTTTCTCCACGGATAAGTCCCAGTTAGAAGAGCATATCTACTAGGGCTGCAAGTTGCTGAAGAAGCATATCCATTGTTAAACCTTATTCCTTCATTTGCTAATTTATCAATATTAGGAGTGTTTAAAGTTCCTTTATTATAAGCACTTACATCTCCATAACCTAAATCATCAGTATATATGATTATAATATTTGGATTTTTACTTGAATACCTTTTTTCTGACCTGCACCCTAAAAAAAGTGAAATAAAAAAAATAAGACAAAGTTGTTGAATTAATTTAAAAGTCATGTTTGAATATTATTAGTTGGTTATACTTCTAGCATATTTTTTGTTAATGATAAGAAAATTTATACTATCTACAAACCTTTGATTATAATCAGGATTTTCTTCTAATGGAATTGGAGCATTATTAGTTTCTCTCCATTCATTCAAGTCATCGAAAAGCTCTTTTGTTTTTTTAGGATTAATGATGCTTAAATCATTAGATTCTGAAATATCTTCTTCTATGTTATAAAGTTCTATCTTTCCATCCTCAAAGTAATGATGTAATTTCCAATTATCTTTAATTATTACTGATCCAGGTCTAGTCCTAAATAGAGGATCAGTTCCATTATCAAGATGGACATTATAAGCCTCTAAATAAACAGGAAAATGGAAAAATAAAGATCTTCCTCTAATTGATTTACCTTTGAATATTGGATTTAAATCAACTCCATCTAGCTGTAATTTCTTATCTCTATTTCCTATTATTTTTTTTATTGTTGGAAAAAAATCAATATTACTAACTCTTTCATATGACTTACTCTCTTTTTCTATTTTACCTTTCCAGGAAAAAATTAAAGGTACTTTAATACCTCCCTCATAGTATGACCCCTTTCCTGCTTTTAGTGGAAATTGATTGGAGATTGCTCTTATTCCTCCATTATCAGAAGTAAAAATAAAAAGTGTATTTTCTGATAGATTTAATTCTTCAATTTTATTTAAAATTCTACCTATGTTTTCATCAAGTGACTCAATCATACCAGCATAATCAGCACGATTATGATTCTCATCGCCAACTTTATTTAAATATTTTTCTTGATATTCCTTTTTTGATTGAATTGGAGTATGTACGGAATAGAATGGAACATATGCAAAAAATTTTTCATTTTGGTGTTTATTAATAAAGTTAACAACCTCATTTCCTATCCTGTCAGTAAGATACTCACCTTTAGGACCATCATCTAGATTTGGATTTACATATGGAGAAAAATATCCTCCAGGTCCTCCACTTTTGTTACCTCCAACATTTATATCAAAACCATTATCCTCTGGAAAAAATCCTTCTGGACCCAAGTGCCATTTTCCAAAATGTCCTGTAACATATCCTCCATTCTTAAGCATTTCAGGAATTAAAAAATATTTTAGATCTAGGATAGTATTATTTTTTGTTGGAATTATTCTTCGAGTTTTTTTATTACCTCTTTCTGAAGCACCAACTGTATAAATGCCATGATGGGTACTATATCTTCCTGAAAGCATTGTGGCTCTACTAGGAGCACAATTTGCAGCAGATGCATATCCATTATAAAATGTCATTCCGCTCCTAGAGAGCCTATCAATATTAGGAGTCTCATAATATTTAGATCCCATATAGGATACATCATTCCATCCTAAGTCATCTGCTACAATTAAAACAATATTGGGATTTTCATTTTTATTCTCAAAAGTTTGACAAGAGATAAATAAGCTTATAAAGAGTAAGATTAGTATTTTTCTCATAATGACTTATGCTGAAAGCAAATTTTATTTATATTCAACTTATAAAGCTTGGTTTTTAAAGAAATATATTGAATAAATCATAAAATGAAACAACTTTTTAAATTTCTTTTTGTTTTTTCAGTTTTATTGGGATGTAATTCAAATAACTCAAGCCCTAATGTGATTTTTATATTAGTTGATGACTTAGGATGGAATGATTTAGGATACTCTGGTAGTGCATTTTATGAGACTCCTAATATTGATAAGTTATCTAAAGAAAGCTTTCAATTTACAAATGCATATTCTGCAAGTCCAGTTTGTTCTCCTACAAGAGCTTCAATTATGACTGGAAAACATCCTGCAAGATTAAATATAACAGATTGGATTCCAGGTCTTGATCCACAAAACAGAGCTCTTCTGGGTCCAAAAGACCTTCATAATTTACCATTAGAAGAAATTACAGTTGCTGAAAAATTAAAAGAGTCTGGATACAATACATTCTATATAGGTAAATGGCATTTAGGATCTGAGGGATATTATCCAGAGGATAATGGCTTTGATATAAATGTAGGGGGTTTTGAAAAAGGAAGTCCAATGGGAGGTTATTACTCACCATATAAAAACCCAAAATTAGATGATGGTCCTAAAGGTGAATATCTTACAGACAGACTAACAAATGAATCAATCAAATTAATTAAAGGTCATGATAAAAATGAGCCATTTGCTTTGTTCTTATCATTTTATAATGTTCATACACCTATTGAGGCAAATAAGAAACATATAGATTATTTCAGTAAAAAAATATCTGAAATCGATGATAATGAAGTTAGAACAAAAAGTGAAGGAGATGCAATTACAAGATTAAATCATACCAATCCAGAATACGCATCAATGGTGTATGCTGTGGACGAAAATGTTGGAAAACTTATTAAAAGTCTTAAGGATAGTGATTTATATGAAAATTCACTTATAATATTTACATCTGATAATGGCGGACTATCAACTCTAAAGAAGATTGCACCAACCTCAGCTTATCCATTAAGAGCTGGTAAAGGATGGCTTTATGAAGGAGGTGTAAGAATTCCGCAACTAATTAAATCACCAGGAAATAACAAGAATATAATAATCAATGATATAACAGCCTCTTATGATTTATTCCCAACGATACTAGACTTCGCTGGAATTAAGTATAATATAAATATTGATGGTATTAGCCTAACACCAACCCTAAAAGGACAATCTGAGATTGATAGAGAAGATATTTTTTGGCATTTCCCTCATTACCATGGGAGTTTATGGAAACCAGGATCAGCGATCAGATCTGGGGATTGGAAACTAGTTTTTCATTATGAATCTAATAATGCAGAATTATTTAATTTAAAAGAAGATCCTGGGGAAATAAATGATTTATCTTTATTATTTGAAGAGAAAAAGCAAATTTTATTAAATAAATTAAACAATTTAAAGAATGAAACATATGCAAATAAAGTTTCAATAAACCCTAACTTTAAAAACTAAAATAATGAAATATTATTCCTTTAAATTATTGTTTATTGCCTTTTTTATTTTAGGTTGTAGTAATGATATAGACACCAAGACAAAACCGAATATATTATTTATCATGTCTGATGATCATGCTTATCAAGCAGTAAGTGCATATGATGACAGGTTGATTCAAACTCCTAACATTGATAGAATAGCTGATGAAGGCATGTTATTTACAAATGCATCTGTAACTAATTCAATATGCGCTCCTTCCAGAGCAGTTATACTTACTGGAAAACATAGTCACATTAATGGAAAAATAGATAACATGGTGAAATTTGACGATTCACAGATGACTTTCCCACAACTATTTCAAAAAGCTGGTTATCAAACAGCAATGTTTGGTAAGCTTCATTTTGGAAATAACCCAAAAGGAGTAGATGATTTTTTAATACTCCCCGGACAAGGTGACTATATAAATCCAAGATTTTTAGGAAAAGATAAAGACACTATAATAACTGGATATGTAACTGATGTGATTACTGACTTAACCTTAAACTGGTTTGAAACCAAAAGAGATAAAAATAAACCGTTTTTGACTTTTTATCTACACAAAGCTCCCCACAGGGCATGGTGGCCAAGTCCAGAAAAATTTGCTGAGTTTTATGAGAAAGAATTCCCTGAGCCTGAAAATTTATATGATGATTATTCAGGTAGAGGGACTGCTGCAAAAACAGCAGAAATGAATATTTTAACTCATATGCAATACATGCAGGACAGCAAAGTTAGACCATCAACTTTTGAAAAAATGGGAAAGGTTGAGCCTAAAATTCTTTACGCTAGGGGTGATGGAACTTTTTTTGAACCTACCTCTAATTCTTTCAATAATAGGTATAATAGAGCTAATGAAGAACAAAAGAGAAAATATGATGTTACTCTAGATAAGATAAGTGAAGACTTTAAAACTAATTGGCCAAACATGAATGATAAAGAAAAAATGAAATGGAAATTTCAAAGATATATGCAGGACTACTTAGCAACTATATCTTCAGTTGATGATAATGTAGGTAGAGTTTTAGATTATTTGGAAGAAACAGGATTAGATGAAAACACAATTGTTGTTTACACATCAGATCAAGGGTTTTATCTTGGTGAGCATGGGTGGTATGATAAGAGATTTATTTATGATGAATCTTTTAAAACACCATTGATGATTAGATGGCCTAATCAGATAAAACCGGGGACAACAAATGAAGAAATGGTTCAAAACTTAGATTTTGCTCAAACCTTTTTAGAGGCAGCTATGATTGAAGCTCCAGAAGACATGCAAGGTGAAAGCTTAATTCCATTACTAAAAGGTGATAATAAAAAGTGGGATAGAGATGCAGTTTATTATCATTATTATGAATATCCATCAGTTCATATGGCTAAGAGACATTATGGAATTGTTAATAAGGAATTTAAGCTAGCTCATTTTTATTATGATGTGGATGAATGGGAATTATACGATCGTATAAACGATCCTAATGAGATGAATAATGTATATGATAATCCGGATTATCAAGATGTTGTTAAGAAGCTAACGAATGAGCTAGTAGATTTAAGGATAAAGTATAAAGACTCTGAAGATTTGGATAGAAGTTTTCTTTATGATTAAGCCTTAAAGGACAGAACGTTTAGAATAAATATTTTTAACTTTATTATTAATGAAAAAAAATTACCTGCTTTTTCTATTTTTTTTAACCTTTTGTTCTAATGTTGAGGAAAAAAGTTTGCATCCAGTAACAGTTAAAGAGTTTAAAGAGTTTATTAATGCTACAGGTTATGAAACTGATGCAGAAAGATATGGATGGTCAATAGTACAGTTAAACGTTTATGATTACAAAATTATTAATGGAGCAACTTGGTTGAAACCTGATGGAGAAAACACCTCTGAAGATAATATGCCAGTTACTCAAGTTAGTTATAAAGATGCTATTGAATATTGTAAGTGGGCTGGTGTTAGCCTTCCAACCTATGAACAATATTGGAAATTAGTGTCTTCAGATGAAAGGTTGATTGTTTCAGATAACATGTATCCAATATCTCCTGTTAAAGAAGTAAACATAGTAGGTAATGTTTGGGATATAACAGAGCCAGAAAATTCAGATCAGGTAAGGTTAGCTGGAGGATCTCTATTTTGTTCAATTGATACCTGTCATGGTACACAAGAGGGTAGAGAGTTATATGTAGATAAAGAAACTGGAAATATCCATATTGGATTTAGTATTTTAAGTGAATAAAATGAAATACACGCCTAATCGCATAAATAGATTCCTTCTTTACAAGCTTCCAGCAGCTTGGTTAACAGGTGTAAGAGTTACATTGATTAATGATGATAAGTGCGAAGTAAAAGTTAGATTTAAATGGATAAACCAAAATCCATATAGGTCAATGTTTTGGGCTGTTCAAGGGATGGCAGCTGAGTTAACAACAGGAATGCTTTTGACTAAATGTATTGAAGATTCAAAAACTAATATATCAATGCTATTAGTCGGTAATAAATCAAATTTTCATAAAAAAGCTGTAGGTAAAATAAAGTTTATTTGTGATGAAGGTGAAAATGCAAAAGAATTAATTAATTTAACTAAACAAAATAAAACACATAAAGCTTGGTTAAAAGCAAAAGGTATTGATGAGTCTGGAGATATAGTTTCAGAGTTTTATTTTGAATGGTCTTGTAAATGTAGATAATCAATGGAAGAAAATTATATAGAAAAATTGAACATGCCTGTTATTGCTGCTCCGTTATTTTTAATATCAGGTCCTAAACTAGTTATTGAATGTTGTAAGAATGGTATTGTCGGGACATTTCCCTCTTTAAACCAAAGGTCAACAGAAGGTTTTGAAGAATGGGTAATTCAAATTAAAAATGAATTAGATGAGTTTGAGCAAAAGACAGGGAAAAAAGCTGCTCCATTTGGAGTTAACATAATTGTACATCCAACAAATATTAGAGTCCAAGCTGATCTTGAAGTATGCGTAAAACATAAAGTTCCATTAGTGATAACGTCACTAGGTGCAGTATCTCAATTAGTCGATACCGTTCATAGTTATGGCGGAATTGTATATCATGATATAATTAAAAAAAGACATGCTGAGAAAGCTGCAGAGGTTGGGGTAGATGGTCTGATTCTAGTTACAGCTGGAGCAGGTGGTCATGCTGGACTAAAAAATCCAATGTCCTTAATTTCTTTAATAAAAAGTTTTTATTCTAAAAAAATAATACTCTCTGGTTGTATTTCAAACGGAAGAGATATCGCTAGTGCATTACAGATGGGAGCTGATATTGCTTATATGGGTACTAGATTTATAAATGTTAAAGAAAGTAGGGCAGATGAAGATTACAAGAAAATGATAATTAATTCGACAGCTGAAGATATTGTCTATACTGCATGTGTTTCAGGAGTTCATGGAAACTTTTTAAGACCTAGTCTTGAAGCTATGGGTATTACAGAAGAATTTTGGAAAGGGTCTAAGAAAATGGATTTTGGAGATGATTTCGCTAAAGCAGAAGCTAAGGCATGGAAGACTATATGGTCAGCAGGTCATGGTGTATCATCTATTGACGATGATCCTTCTGTAAAAGAGCTTGTTTCAAGACTAAAAGAGGAGTTTACGGAAGCTATCAAATCTCAGAATAATTATCTGAAGTTTGAAGAAAATAAATTTTAGGTTAATTTCCTGTGACTCAATACTGAAATTAAGTGTAAAAATACACCTCCCCATCCAACATATATAAATGGTGAACTAGGTATAAATTTATAAGCTAAGATTAATGCTGAATAGACAGTAAAACCAACACAAAAAAGTAAAGTCTTTCTTATGCTTATATTTCCTATAAATCTTTCTTTAGAAAACCCAATGATAAAAAGGCCAATTACTGATACCCATAATCCAAAAAAGCGATATATCTGTTTCAGATAGCCAGGAAGTGATTCGTTTATATCTTCGCTAAATAATTTTTCAAATGTCATACCAAGTCTTTCCTCATTAGCAACTTTATCTAGCATCCATGGTTCATCAACAATAAGCCATGCAATTCCAAGAATAAAAAAAAGATAACCTAATATTATAAGGGGTGTTAAAAATAATT
>Ga0208749_1000374_pt1 | contig 11134 bp, 13 predicted proteins | sample Knorr_S15_td_DCM_FD_185601 | JGI IMG/M metagenome (GOLD analysis project Ga0208749, IMG submission 185601) | Marine microbial communities from Southern Atlantic Ocean transect - Knorr_S15_td_DCM_ad_63m_LV_B (SPAdes) (version 2) | ecosystem: Environmental > Aquatic > Marine > Oceanic | place... | reverse complement strand
AAGTGAAGTTGGAACTAATATTAAATTTGCACCTCTTTTATAAGTGCTAGTTGCAAATCCAACTACATCACAAAGGACTCCCCCTCCAATGCAAATTACATTTGTGCTTCTTGTTGCCGAATTAGAGTGCATAATTTCCCAAATTTTTTCAACTGTTGTTATATTCTTGGTTTCTTCATTAACCAAAACTTCATGAATGTTATAATTTTCATCAAATTCATATTTTGATTTCACATTGGAGTCAACAAAGATTATTGAAGTATCTTTATTTAAGTTTTTGTTCAAATATGAATTAAGTTCATCGACAGTGTCTAAATAAGAAATTTTAGATTCTTGCATCTTTTAACCATGTGCTTTCAATTACTATTTCAGATGCTTCATTAATTGTAGTTTTTGACATATCAATTTTGTTTAATACTTTTTCATATAATGACTGTCTTTTATTAAATAGTTTTACTACTTCGTCTTTGCCTCTTCTAACTAAGGGCCTATCTGAATCTTTTATTCTTTCCCATAAATTTTCAATATTATCCATTAAGTAAAAAGCGTTAGAAGAGCTTGTAATCTTATCGAAAATTATATCGCTCTCTATAGAGCCTCCCCCTAAAGCTACTAAACAGTTTTCATCTGGAATAGAGGAAAATTCTTTTTGTTCCAATAACCTAAAGTGGCTTTCCCCTTCTTTTTCAAATATTGTTTCAATACTTCCATACTGTTTACTAATTTCCTCATCTAAATCAAAATTTTCTGCATTAACTAAAGGAGAAATCTCTTTATAAACAGCTGTTTTACCTGAACCCATAAAACCCACCAAAAAAACATTATTCCGATTCATAACCAAATTTCCATACTTTATTATCTAAATCGAATTCATCAATATTTAAATTTGGGATATTTTCAAAATTCTTAATTATTTCTTTCTTATTGTCGCCACCAGTCTTAGTTAAAACAGCATTTAATATTTCTAAGGCCATTGCGCTCTCAAAAATTGGTACCGCCCTTGGTACGGCGCATGTGTCCGATCTCTCATAAACAGTTTCTGTTTCTTCTTTTTCGGCAAGATTAACACTTTTTATTGGAGTCAATGTTGTGCTTATTGGTTTCAAATATGCTGTTAATTCTATATTTTCACCATTTGTCATACCTCCTTCAAAACCTCCAAGATTATTTGATTCCTTTTTTATTTCTTTCTCGTCTAAAACATACTGATCTTGGACCGATGTGCCATAATTTTTTGATGATTCTATGCCGTCTCCAACTTCTACAGCCTTAACACTTTGTATTGACATAAGAATTCTTGCTAATTTAGCATCTAGTTTTTTATCCCAATGAACATAACTTCCCAATGTTGGAGGAACGCCTGTAGCAATGGTGGTTATCGAACCGCCAAGTGTGTCTTTCTTTTTCCTTGCTTCCAAAATTTCTTTCTCCATTTGCTTAGATTTATCACCATCTGGACAAGAAACTGGTGAATCATCTGTTAACTTTCTCATCTGAGCTAATGGGAAATCACTTGAATATCTATATTCAACTTTTCCTATAGATGAAACATAGCCATAAATAGATATATCCATTGCCTCTAGTATCTGCATAGCTATTGCTCCTATTGCGGACCTCATAGCTGTCTCTCTAGCGCTAGACCTCTCTAAAACTAGCCTTATATCATTTAAATCATATTTTGCTGTACCAATTAAATCTGCATGTCCTGGTCTTGGAACTACATATGGTTCTATATCTTTATCTTTCCAGTTTTCCCAGTCTTTATTTTTAATACGTAAAGCAATAGGGGCTCCTGTTGATATATTGTTTACTACTCCAGATGATATAAACACTTCATCACTCTCAATATTCATTCGACCACCAGAACCAGTATCCTTCTGCCTCCTTTGTAGATAAGAGTCAATAAAATCCTTAGTGATTGTAAATCCTGCAGGAACACCCTCAATTATTCCTGTTAATTCAGGACCATGGCTCTCACCAGCTGTTAAAAATCTAATCATGTTGTACTTCCAGTTGTTTAAAAACTTCATCATAAATACTAGTAACTATTAGGTCTGATGAAGTCCAAATATTGAATGACTCTATTGCTTGGCAAATCAACATTCCTAAACCATCATATTTTGGAATATTTTCATCAAATAATTCAAGAAAATTATTATTTGATCCATAGCCAATGTTCAGAACTAATTCAAGATTATTGTATTTTTCAATATCAATATCTAAAGTTTCATTTTCATATGGAGGCATTCCAATAGGTGTTGTATTAATTAAAACATCAACCTCGTTAGCTCTCAGATTTAGATCCTGATAAGAAATTGCCTCTACGTTATTTTTTCTACTCACTATTGTTGTTTCAGCATTCATCAAATTTAGAGCATAATTTATTGATTTTGAACTTCCTCCACTGCCAAGAATCATAACTTTTTTTGACTCAGGATTGAATTTAATTATTTCAAGGAACTTTAAAAAACCTGAATAATCTGTATTGTAAAAAGAAGTTATTCCATCTTTATTTTTTACAGTATTTACAGAACCAATTTTTTTAACATGAATATCTAGATCAGCCTCTTTGCATATTTCTAATATCTTTTCTTTGTAAGGAATTGTTATATTGTATCCGGAATAATTCTTGTTTAGTTGGCCTATATTTTTATTATCTATTTCATTCATCTTGATTAATTCATAACTGCCTTCGATAGCAACATGTTCAAATAAAAAATTATGAATTATGGGGGAATAACTTCTTTCTAATGGCCAGCCTAAGATTCCAAATTTATTCATTAATGACTCCTCCAATACTCTCTATATCAAGAAAAAAAGTTGGATAAGAATCTTTTATACACTCTGTATTATCAGGTAATATTTTCTTACCAAGAACAATGTTTGCGATTATAGATGTCATAGCAACTCGATGATCATCTTCCGTATTTATATGCCCTTCATCTAGGTCTTGAACCCCTTTAATTTCAAACCCATCTTCATACATGGTGATTTCACCATTTAAACATTCCATAAAATTTTTCATATTTTCTAATCTGTCTGACTCTTTAATTCTCAACTCTTTTGCACCAGTAAGTTTTGTTTTACCTTGAGCTTGACTGGCCAAAAAAGTTAAAATCGGTATTTCGTCAATAATATCTGATATTTCTTCAGGTTCGATTGTTGCTCCAATAAGATTCGATTTTGATACACTCACATCCCCTACTAATTCGTTATTGATTTCATTTATATTTACTATTTCAATATTTGCATTCATTCTTTTTAAAACTTTTATAAAACCTAATCTTCTCTCATTAATTAATACATTCTTTAATAAGAGATCTTCTCCTTTAAGCACTCCAAGAGAAATCAAAAATGCAGCTGATGAAGTGTCTGATGGAACTTTCATATTTAAAGGATTTAATTTTGAAACTGGAGGAATGGTTGTACTATTTCCTAGTCTTACTAACTCAATGCCCATTGCTAACAACATTCTTTCAGTATGATCTCTAGTTGGTATTTCTTCATTCACTATTGTTGGTTCATTGTTATAAAGAGAAGAAAGAATAACAGCACTTTTAACTTGAGCGCTTGGAACTCTTGTATCTATATTATGAAATGAATATGATGATGGTTTAAATGAAATTGGCAACTTCCCTTTATCAGAATCAATTTTCGCACCACTATTAGTAAATAAATCTACAACTCTATCCATCGGTCTCTTCATAAGTTGTTTACTTCCAATCATTCTTGAAGAAAAAGTTTGCCTTGAAAGTAACCCAACTAAGAGCCTTGCAGTAGTTCCAGAACTTTTAGCATCTAAATCATTTGTTGGTTCCTTAAGCCCTTTTAAACCAACGCCATGTATGTTGATAGTGTTTCCATTAATTAAATCAATCTTGACTCCTAGCGAACGGAAAATTTCAATTGTTGCAGTTGTATCTCCTGAAATTAAAATATTCTTAAATTGAGACTCTCCTTCTGCAAGAGAACCAAGAATTATACATCTATGAGAAATTGATTTATCTCCCAAAATAGTAACTTCTCCAGAAATTGTTTTTAATGAATTCAACTTAGTGGCCTTTCTCCAAATTTATCTGATAATGCCCTCCTCCACTCAACTGAAGAACTTAAATAATCCATTAATTCCTCCTTCTCTTGAAGGTCCATTATTTGAGACATCTCTTTCAAAAAAACTTTAAGAAATTTATTAATATTTTTTGAATTTGTATCATACATATCGATAATCATCTCAGGATTTGTCCTTGTAAGTCTTGTTGCACCATCAAAACCTCCAGCAGCCATACCCATTATTTCATTAATTTCATAATCATCCTTAGCAGTTCCTACCAAAGCGCTGCTAATTAAATGTGGGATATGGCTAGTAATAGAAATTATTTCATCATGCTTTTCTCTATCTATCCATACTTCTTCAGCATTTAATAGTTTAAGAAAATTACTAATTATTGTTTTTGAATCTTCAGATGTAGATTTAGTTTCACATAATAAAAAAGTTGCTTTTTCATATATTTCAGGCGAAGGTTCCCAAGCATTATTGTCAGCTATACCACACATAGGATGACCGCCAATTGCAGGTATCTCTAATTTATCCATTAAATCACAGATCTCTTGTTTCGTTCCACCAATATCTAACAAAGCTTTTGTATTATTTAATTTTTTATTATCTTTTAAATAAGAAATTATCTTGTTTATTGGCATGGCAAGTATCGTTAAATCTACCTCATCATGATTTTTATTTACATCTATACCAAGCTTTTCAGCACGCTTAATAGCAAAATCATTTATGTCATCACCATAAACTTTTATACCTTTGCTAATAAGATTTACGCCAAGGTTTGTACCCATTAAACCTAATCCAATTATTCGAACACTCTTCATGGTTAATTTAAGGATCTCCCTACTACTTTTGCTATATCGCTTACTTTGCTACTCAATACTTTTAACTCATCTGGAGTTAAAGCTTGAGGGCCATCACACAAGGCTTCATCTGGTCTTGGGTGGATCTCAATTAACAACCCATCAGCGCCTGCTGCAACAGCTGCAAGAGCAACAGATTCTACAAGTGCTCGATCTCCAGTAGCATGACTCGGATCAGCTATAACAGGAAGATGAGTATTCATTTTTAAGTAAGGGATAGCATTTATATCAAATGTATTTCTTGTAGCATTCTCGTAAGTCCTTATTCCCCTCTCGCACAACATAACATTTTCATTGCCTCTAGCAAGAATATATTCTGAAGCCAAAAGTAATTCTTCTAACGTTGCACTCATACCTCTCTTAAGGAGAACAGGAAGAGATGACTCTCCTACTGCCTCTAGCAATTTAAAGTTCTGCATATTACGAGCACCAATTTGTAAGACATCAACGTATTTTTCCATCATTTCTAAATGTTGTAAGTCCATAATCTCACTAAATAAAGGAAGGTTATGGATGTCAGCAGCTTCCCTTAGCATCACTAAACCATCTTCTCCGAGGCCTTGAAAGCTATAAGGAGATGTTCTTGGTTTGAATGCTCCACCTCTTAAACCATTTCCACCACTTGCTACTACTCCCTCAGCTGTTTCAAGTGTTTGATCTCTAGTTTCAGCACTATCAGGGCCTGCAATAAATGCTAATTCTTTACCTCCAACTGTTAGATCCTTTATTTTTACTTCTGTATTTCCTTCTTTGTAACTCCTACTAGCAAGCTTATATGGCCTTCCTACTGGAATAACCTCATGGACATTATCCATTAAACGCATTATTGCTCTATTATCTTCAATAACCTTTCCACTTACAGCTACAACAGTTCTCTCTACTCCATAAATAACAATTGATTCATGACCTTGTTCAACTACTTTAGACTTAATTTTTTCGACATCTTCTTCAGTTGCCGATTGTTTCATTACTACTATCAAACTTCCTCCTATATAAAAAAATCGGGCCTTTGCCCGATTTCACACAACGTAACTTTAGGGCAACTTATATGTGCTCACTAAAGTAAAAGTATACGTTGTTTAATTTCATTGAATTTATGTTAGCAGGTATAACTAGTTTGCAAATAGATTTTTTATCTGTCTGGACGCAAATTTTTTGCATCATTTAGATAAACATGTATAACTTCAATTTCTTCACTGTATATGACTAAAACTCTTATACACCCATCTAAATCTGAACTAATATTTGGAGCTAAAGTATCTATTACTGATATGTATTCATATCCTAAATCTCTTATAGCTTTTGCTGGAAATGCTTCTGTTAAATCATGAGTTGTAGTGAATACAACAGAAACAATTTTTTTTGGATCTAAATTGTTTTTTTCTAATATTTCAGAGAATAAATGCTTCGAACATTCAATAATATCTTCTTTATTATTTTTTACTGTCGCAATTGCGCCTCGAATACCATTCATGTCTCTACTATAAAAAAAAGGTGGACATTGTCCACCTTTTTTTAAAAAATTAAGAAATGATTACATCATTCCTTCCATGCCACCCATTCCGCCTGGAGGCATTGGAGCCTCAGGTTCTGGTTCTTCAGCTATAAGTGCTTCAGTTGTTAAAACTAATGAAGCAATTGAAGAAGCATTCTGAACTGTTGATCTAGTTACTTTGGCTGGATCAATAACTCCATCTTTTACAAGATCTGTCATTTCACCATTTGCTGCATTAAGGCCTACGTTTCCTTTTTCACCCTTAACATTTTCAACCATGACACCACCTTCAAAGCCAGCATTCTCAGCTATTTGTCTTAGAGGTGACTCTAATGCTTTTTTAACAATAGATCTCCCTATTGCTTCTCCCTCAGTTCCACCTGTAATCTTGTCTACAGACTCCTGAGCTCTTATTAGAGCTACTCCACCACCAGCAACAATTCCTTCTTCAACTGCTGCTCTTGTGGCTGCTAAAGCATCTTCAATTCTCATTTTCTTTTCTTTAAGCTCTACTTCTGTGGCAGCACCTACTTTCACCTGTGCAACACCACCAGATAGTTTTGCTAGTCTTTCTTGAAGTTTTTCTTTATCCCAATCTGAATCTGATTCTTCAATCTCTGATTGTATTTGTTTAACCCTTCCTTCAACATCAGACTTTTTGCCTTTTCCATTAATAATTGTTGTATTATCTTTTTTAACAATAACCTTTTCAGCTTCTCCAAGCATGTCTACAGTTGTGTTCTCTGTTTTAAGACCAAGCTCTTCTGAAATTATTTCTCCACCAGTTAAGATTGCAATGTCTTCAAGCATTGCTTTTCTTCTTTCGCCAAACCCTGGGGCTTTAACAGCAACTGATGTAAAGGTCCCTCTAATTTTATTAACAACAAGAGTTGCTAGAGCTTCTCCCTCAACATCTTCAGCCAAAATTATAAGTGGCTTACCTGAGTTCATGACCTTTTCAAGAACAGGAAGAAGATCATTAACTGCTGTAATCTTTGAATTAACAATTAAGATATAAGGCTCTTCTAATACTGCTTCTTGTCTATCAGGATCTGTAACAAAATAAGGTGAAATGAATCCTTTATCGAACTGCATTCCGTCTGTGAAATCTAGTTCCATACCGAAAGTCTGTCCTTCTTCTACAGTGATAACACCGTCTTTTCCAACCTTTTCCATTGCTTCTGCAATTGTCTCACCAATTTCTGGATCTGCAGCTGAAATAGAAGCAACTTGTGCAATTTCATCTTTTCCACCAATTGACTTTGAAAAACTAGCAATGAAATCAGTAACAGCTTTGGATGCTTCAAGCATTCCTCTTTTAACTTCCATTGGGTTCACTCCAGATGAAACAGTTTTCATTCCTTCATTAACCATTGATTGAGCTAATACTGTTGCAGTAGTTGTTCCGTCACCTGCAACGTCATTTGTTTTTGATGCTACTTCTTTTGCTAGTTGAGCTCCCATATTTTCATATGGATCTTCTAAATCTACTTCTTTAGCAATAGTCACTCCATCATTAGTTATTGTTGGAGCACCCCATTTCTTCTCTAAAACAACGTTTCTACCTTTAGGACCAAGTGTAACTTTTACAACATTTGCTAATTTGTTAACGCCTGCTTCAAGTCCTTTTCTAGCTTCTTCGTTAAATACTAATGTTTTCTTTGCCATTGATTTCTCCTCTTACTTACCTAGTTTTGCAAGAATATCCCTGCTTGATAAAATTAAATACTCTTGGCCATCTACTTTTATTTCAGTTCCACCATATTTTGAGTAAACAACCTTGTCACCTTTACTAACGTCTGGTTTAATTTTTTCACCTTTATCATTAGGCTCACCAGGACCAACAGCAACAACTTCTCCTTCTTGTGGCTTTTCTTGTGCCGAATCAGGAATAATAATTCCTGATGGAGTCTTCATATCTTCTTCTGACATAGGTTTTACAACAACCCTGTCTCCGAGTGGTTGAAGATTCATTAACATTACCTCCTAAATTTTTTTTCTACATTGTGAATTTAATACTGTTTTGTTTATATACGTATTTTTTTTTATTATTGTTATGTAATTATTGAAGATAATCTAATGTCTTCAAGCCCTAAATTATTAGTAATTAAATTGTTTTTTGCAGCAATACAAATCATGGCTGCATTATCAGTAGATAGTTGAGGTGATGGTAATAATAACTCTTTATTCTCGCCCTCCGCAAAAATCATTAATTTTTCTCTTAATCTTGCGTTTGCCATAACTCCTCCACCTCCCGAGATAGTAGGTACATTTGTCTCTTTTACTGCTTTTTCAAATATAGACATTAATGAATCAACAATTGCTTCTTGGTAAGAAGCAGCAAAGTCTTTTTTACTTATAGGCTGGTCATCAGGAAGTCCTTGTAAATAGTAAATAGCAGCGGTTTTTAATCCAGAGAAAGAATAGTCAAACTTGTTAGAAGTCTTTGGTCTCGGGAAATCAATTTTATTTTCATCTCCTCCTTCTCCAATTTTTTGAATAGCTGGTCCACCTGGGAATCCAAAACCACAATACCTAGATAGCTTATCAAAAGCCTCCCCAGCTGCATCATCAATAGTTGTTCCAATTAAATTATATTTACCCCACTCTTCGACTAAAACAATTTGTGTATGACCTCCAGAGACGAGTAAAGATAAAAAAGGTGGTTTTAAAGATGGGTTTTCTATTAAAGGAGCACTTAAGTGTCCAACCATGTGATCTACTCCTAAAAATGGTTTATCTAAAGACCAGGCGACAGACTTAGCAAAATTATAACCAACAACAAGACTGCCTGCTAAACCTGGACCATCTGTTGAAGCAACTATATCTACTTCAGAAAGCTCTATGCCTGCCTCATTTAGGGCTGAGTGAAATAAGTTTCTTATCATTTCAGAATGAGCTCTTGAAGCTACTTCAGGAACGACACCACCAAATTTTTCATGAATATCTACCTGAGAAGATATCTTATTAACTAACAGGTCATCATTTCTCATAATTGCTATAGCTGTTTCATCACAACTGGTTTCAAAACCTAATATGACTTTATTCTCAAACATAAATTTTTTCCTTTAGGTAAACCTCAGCATCTTCATCTACATAATATTTTTTTCTTTTTGATATTTTGTTAAATCCATATTTCCTATATAGCTTCTGAGCAACTGCATTCGACTCTCTAACCTCTAAAATTATTTTCCTATAATCACTCTTTTCAAAATAAGTAATTAACTCATCCATCAATTCTGTAGCAATTTTTTTCCTCCTTGACCCTGGACTCACTCCAATCCCAAGAATCTCTATTTCTTCTTCTAAATACTGTATCCCCAAATACCCTTTGATTGAATTCTCAACTTCATAAATCCAATACTTAAATTTTCTACTATCAATCTTTTCTTTAATAACGTCAGAGTCCCAAGCAGTTCCAAAAATAGATTTTTCAATTTCTGCAAGGTTTTCTGCTGTTTTTCTATCGCAATCAATAATTTCACTAATCATAAAAATTCACCATCTTTACTAAATTTTCTTTCGGAAGTGTCACATCTGGCTCTCTCATATAATCAATTTGAATTTCATTAAAATTTGGATAATTATTACTCTGAAAAAGTCTTTCCCCTACATTGAATATGTTTTCTGCAGTAACAAACCTCGGATCAGCTAATTTTGTATTGCTATCATTAAGTATTTTTTTATTATTTAATAAATCCCAATTACCAACTAATAATTTCTTATCAGAATCTCCAGTAATTTTTATTTCTAGGTTATCAACAGTAATAACCTCTGGTTCTGTTTCTTTTGCAACGCCTCCTGGTACGGGATTGTATGTACAATATGCATACTCATTTCTCTTAATGTCTATTATTGAACAAATTTTCCTATGACTTGTGTGAGCGGCAAATGCTAAAGCATCTAAACCATTAACAGGAACTATGGGAATACCTAATGATCCACAGATTCCTTGAGAAACTGAAAGCCCTATTCTTAAACCTGTATAATATCCTGGTCCACTGTCAAAATAAATGGCATCTAAATCTTTTCTTTTAATATTTGTCTTTTTACAAAGTTCCTCAATCTGATTTAAAAGTAAACTCGTAGAGCCTTTGTCTGATTTAAATATAAAACTACTTACCAATTTTTCATCAAAAATTGCTGCTGAAATATATTGACCTGATGTTGAAAGAGAAAGTTTATACATTATTAATACTCAATCTTTCTTGTTTTTTCATCAATCACTTCTATCTTTATTAATCTCCAATTGTCCAAATTAGCAGCTGGAAGAAGATCAGACCATTCAATAAAAAATAAGGTATTTTCTTTAAATAGAGGCAAATCTAAATCATAAAATTCATGAATTGAAGAAATTCTATATAGATCTACATGGTATATATCTAAATCATCTTTCTTATAACTCCTTACAATATTAAAAGTAGGAGATGTGACCATTTCTTCAATTTCTAAATTTTTAATAATATTTTTTATAATTGTTGTTTTCCCAGCACCTAAACTACCTTGAAAACCAACTACTGATGGAACTGGTAAATCCAATAGATACTCCTTTGTAAAGTTATCTATTTCATCTAAAGTTACGTCAATTTTATTCAACTTCTACTCTCTCAAGTCTTTCAGTTATGTTTGTCAAGATTTCCCATTCAATAGTTTTATTCCACTCTGCAATGTCAAAAACAGAGATATTTGACTTGCCATCTTCAGAGGATCCGAGAATCACTA
>Ga0208749_1000368_pt1 | contig 11218 bp, 11 predicted proteins | sample Knorr_S15_td_DCM_FD_185601 | JGI IMG/M metagenome (GOLD analysis project Ga0208749, IMG submission 185601) | Marine microbial communities from Southern Atlantic Ocean transect - Knorr_S15_td_DCM_ad_63m_LV_B (SPAdes) (version 2) | ecosystem: Environmental > Aquatic > Marine > Oceanic | place... | reverse complement strand
AAAATTCAGTAAGGATCAAGCAAAAAAGATATCAGGCATTGAAAACATTCAATGGGTAGAAGATTTTAAGGATATTTTTCATAAAATTACAAATGAATGTAAGAGATTCTATATTAATAAAAATGAACATTATAGAGCTAAAATATTAGTTGAAACAAGAGAAGACAGGTTTATAAAATGGACCGAAAAAAAATACCCCTCTCATTCAGTTGAAAGAAGTAACCCAATACTCCAAAGACTAAGATCTATTAAAGATCCTGAAGAAATAACTAGAATTCATCACGCCTGTAATATTACTATGAAAGGATTTGAGAGAATATTAAAATTTATAAAGCCAGGTGTATGGGAATTTGAAATTGAAGCCGAACTAATCCATGAATTTATCAATAACTCATCCAAAGGATTTGCATACTCTCCTATTATAGCGAGTGGTAATGATAATAATGTACTTCATTATACAAAAAATAACAAACAATGTTTAAAAGGGGATTTGATTCTAATGGATGTTGCAGCTGAATATGGAAATTATTCTAGTGATATGACGAGAACAGTTCCTGTGTCTGGATTATTTTCAAAAAGACAAAAGCAAATCTATAATTCCGTTTTAAATGTTAAAAAGCATGCTACTAAACTTTTAAAACCGGGGAATGTATGGAAAGATTTTCATGATCAAGTTGGCGAAATTATGACCAAAGAACTACTTGATATTGGACTTCTAGATAAGAATGATATAAAATCTCAAACTAAAGAAAGCCCTGCATATAAAAAATATTTTATGCATGGAACTTCTCATCATCTAGGTCTAGACACTCATGATTATGGTCTTCTTGAGGATGCTTTTCAAGCGAATATGGTTTTCACAGTTGAACCAGGAATATATCTACCCGAAGAAGGTTTTGGAATTAGACTAGAAGATGATGTTGTAATTCAAGAAAATGGAGATCCAATTAACCTTATGAAAGATATTCCTATTGAAGCTGAACATATTGAGGAGTTAATGAATAAATAGATTAGTTTAAAAACTCTTTCTTTAAGATTTTAATATCTACAATTAATTGATCAATAGACTCTAGGTCTGTTCCATCATAGAAACCTCTTATTCTTCTCTGAGGATCAATTAAAACAAAGTTTTCAGTATGAATCATGTCAAAAAACCTAGATTCTTCAACATCTTCAGCCACTAAATATGATTTTCTTGCTAGATTATAAATTTCTTCTTTATCTCCAGTAACAAGATTCCATTTCGAATCAATTATACCTTTTTCTATAGCATATTTTTTTAATACTTCTTTAGTGTCTATTTCTGGAGTCACAGTATGAGAGAGTAGATATACTTGATCATCATTTTTATATTGATCCTGAAGAATAATCATATTTTCTTTCATAATTGGACAGATTGCTTGACATGTAGTAAAGAAAAAATCTGCAACATATATTTTGTCTCTATAATTTTCATTAGTTATCTGTTGACCATTTTGATTAATTAATTTAAAATCTTTAATCTTATGAAACCTTTTAATATGTTGAACTGTACTATCTACCAATTTAAAACTTACCATATTGGGTTGGTAAATTGGTAGTTTTTTTTCTGGCTTTAACACATTATAAAACATTGATACTGTAGCAATAGAAACTATTGACATTAATATAATAAGTACTCTATATCTCTTCATCATTATTAGTCACAAATATACTTCAAGGAATTAAAAAAATATTAAATTTGCATCTCAAATCACTATATGGACGTATTTTTAATAAAAGCATTGCAACTTATATTATCACTTGCTATTCTTGTAGTTCTTCATGAACTTGGTCATTTTATTCCTGCAAAAATTTTTAAAACTAGAGTTGAAAAATTTTATTTATTCTTTGATGTAAAGTTCTCTTTATTTAAGAAAAAAATTGGTGAGACTGTATATGGTATTGGCTGGTTGCCTCTAGGTGGATATGTTAAAATATCAGGAATGATTGATGAGAGTTTTGATAAAGAACAAATGAGTAAACCTCCTCAGCCTTGGGAGTTTAGATCAAAACCTACATGGCAAAGATTAATTATAATGCTTGGTGGGGTTACAGTGAATCTTATAGTTGGTTTTGCATTATATATGATGATTTTATTTGTATGGGGAAAAGATATTGTTCCTGGAGAAAAACTACCTGATGGGTTTGACCCATCTCCAGTTGCTGTAGAAATTGGGTTTGAGCAAGGGGACAGATTAGTTGATGTTGACGGGAAACCTTTAGAAAATGTTTTGGATATTAATAGGAGTTTATTTCTTAGACCTGTAGAATATGTTACTGTAAAAAGAACAGATGGAACAATTGATGAGATTAATATTCCTGAAGATTTTGGAAGTAAAATGTTTAAAAGTGGTGAATATAGGCCATTAATCCCTTTAATCAGCGCAACCATAGATTCTGTTTTTGGATCTCCTGCTCTTAATGCTGGTATTAATTCTGGTGATAAAATATTAAGAGTAAATGATGATAATATAAATACATGGCAAGAATTTGTTAAGTGGATTGACAATAATGATAATGATATCATTAATATTGCTCTACAAAGAGGAAATAGTATTTATGAAACTCCTGTTAAAAGAAATGATGATGGAACAATTGGTGTTTCTCTACTTAATACTGGAATTGAAGTAGTCCACAGAGACCTTAGCTTAACTGAAAGTATAGTAGAAGGTTTTGATTATGGTTATTGGACACTTTATGAGTATGTTTCACAATTTCAATATGTTTTCACTAAAGAAGGTGCTTCTCAACTTGGAGGATTTGGAACTATTGGAGGTCTATTCCCTGCCCAATGGGATTGGAGAAATTTTTGGTCAACTACAGCTCTAATATCTATTATTCTAGCTTTTATGAATATCCTCCCGATACCAGCTCTTGATGGTGGCCATGTTATGTTTCTTTGTTATGAAATGGTAACTGGAAGAAAGCCTAGTGATAAATTCCTAGAATATGCTCAAGTTATAGGATTCTTCTTATTAATTGCATTAGTTCTATATGCCAATGGGAATGATTTATTTAGGTGGATAAGTGGGTCCTAGTTTTTGAAACTAAGTGATACTAATTGATTTTGATTTATACCTTCTAGTATTTGATATGAGTATTAATTGAATTATATTTGCCGACTATATTCCTCCTTAGCTCAGCTGGTTAGAGCATCTGACTGTTAATCAGAGGGTCCTAGGTTCGAGTCCTAGAGGGGGAGCAACTTATAATGACAAAACGGTTATACTTTTATAGTGTAGCCGTTTCTTTTTTATAGAAGTAAATGGATATTAAATAAACGAGAGGAGTCATTAAAATCCAACTTGACTGTGCTTGAAAAGTAATTGATCTTCCTGCTATTTTAAAAATTGTCGGGTTGAACCAAGATCCTAATGGCTGTAAAGGAGCCCAAGAAAGGTCTCCGTTAGCACCTAATTGTAAATGATAAAAGAATGCTTCAACATAAATATTTTGAATAATAAACCATAAAAGAAAAATTGAGAAAGCCCCCCAGCTCCATTTTAAAAAAGGAGACTTTTTGTTTCTATAAATGAGCTTTACGAGATATAAACCAATCCAAACAACCAAAACATCAGCTAATGAATTTAAAAACCAATTTAAATTTACAGGTATTGCACAAGTTAAAGCAGCACTTCTTCTCTGATCTACAGGAAGCCCTCCTCCTAATCCATATGTAAGCCATAATTCCCAGCCAATTGAAACTATAAAAAAAGTAGTAATTAAGGTCAATGCAACATGATAAGAAACCTTCTTTTTAATTATATAATAAATAGATAGAATTATTGGAAGAGTGGCAGCTATATAAAGACGAATAACAAGCCAATTTTCAATTTCATTTAAATCACAAAAATTAAAGAAATTCCCCATTGTTAATTATGAATACAACAGTCACCTTCTTTACATCTACAGTATTTTAAATTATAGATATGTAAGCCAGATAAAGAAATGGCAGCTATATATGTATAAAATTCAGGAACAGATAAAATTTCAAATAATTCGATTAGAATTAAACAAGAAAGAATAAACCAAGTCGAAAACAATAAAATCTTTACATATAAGTTAGAAGAGTTTTGAACCGAGTAGTATATGGCAATAAAGGAAATTGTTAGAAAAAGAAAATTGAATGATTGCCATAAAAAAAGCATTTCATTACTAACAGATACTAAACTAGCTTGTGACAAAAAAAGGAAAGGAGTCGCTATACAATGCATAAGACAAAGTCCACTAGCTGATGCTCCAATATAATCCGAATGCTTTATAATTAACTTCATAAAATATTTGCAAATATATCTTTATTACTCTAAAAACTATTTATAAAAAGGTATTTTCCATTTTTGGTTTTTGTGATCAACAAATCCATTTAGTTCAGAGGTTACAACCAAATCAATAATTGACAGTCCTTTATCAGCCATATTTTTAAATGTATCTATTCCTCCATTTTCAAAACCTTTTCTTGTTCTGTGAATATTAAATTGATCTGAAAATTCTATTCCAAAAACCTCTATAATTGCTTTTTTCCCTATCATAAACCCTAAAAGTCCTCCCCAAGTAGCAGCTGGATTATCAGAGTCCCAACCAGAAAGTACAGCTATTTTAATTGTTTCTTTAATATCCCCTTCACCATAGAGCAAACTTATTATACTAGCCCCAAAATTTATTCCTGCAGCAAAGCAACCATTACAAGACTCATCCTTTGTTGACCAGAAATAATTATCTTCTTGGTTAATTTGATATTTTTCATTTAGTAAGTCTCTAGTTTTTTCCCACTTAGTATTGTTCTGATAGTGATTGAAAACAAAATCATACATTTTAGCGGCATAAGAAGAATCTGGCAAGTGCTCTCTAGCTCTTGATGCCATCCACTGTGTTTTCTCTTTTGCAGAATTAAACCCAACAGGATAAGTTGCTAGTGAATGCATAATTACATAAAATTCTGCAATCCATGCAGCATTTTCTCTAGCAGAAGTTCTAATTGGAAGATATGCCATAGACAAAGCAGTCTCTGGATTTCCAGGTGCATATAGACCAAATATTTCAGTTGTTAATTGAGCATCTATCATCTCATAAAAAGGATTATTTTTTGGATCACTAGTATCTGGAGGAACTGTGCCTTCTTGCATCAAATCAAAAGCTCTTTGATTTGATACCCATAAATAATTTTCTTCATTTTTATGAATATGTTTCAACCATCCATTTCTTATTTGACTGCCAGTTAGAAAAAGTGTTTCATTTTCTATTAATAGTTCTTGATACATGTATTCTATATCAGTATCATCATCTGCACCCCAAATACTATCTTTAGTAGCATATATAAAATCTATTGTATCGGAATAATTATTTGATTCCCATAAATTAGGCTGATCAACTCCACCCCAATTTTCACGTGTATAAAAACCACCACCCTTTCCATCAACTGGAATTCCAATTTTATCCATTTCAGTAATTAAACCAGTCCAATTAGCAATACACTGTCCTAACCAAAACCCTTCTAGTTTATCTCGATATTGGTTTTTATCAATTACCAATTCATTTAATTTAGGGCTGCAACTAATATTAATAAAAATAATTACAGATATAATAAAGATGTTTTTATTTTTCATTTTACTCTTCCAAAATATATTGAAGTGCATCTAGAGCCATTGCACTGTGATCATGACCAACACCAGGAACCTCTGGAGTTTTTTCCCAATTAAAAGCAGCATTTAGTGATTCTGCTTTTTCTTTAGAGGTCTCAAAAAAATATCTCCCTCTGACTAATCTGTTTAAACCCTGCTGTTCATCAACAATATCATTATGACGAAGTGAAGAAGAATTTGGGTCTGTATCTGCATCTCCCAAATGAACATATAGTTTTTTTGAAAATGCTGAAATAAGATTAGAATTGCTCAATTGACTTTCTAATAACCCATAAGGAAAAACTATTGCTGATTCTGGGACCGTATACCATCCAGCGTTTGAGCATACAGCAATATTTAATTTACTATCTGGAAGGTAAAAAACAAATCGATGCAAAAATTGAGCTCCGGCAGAATGACCCCATGCATTATAATTAGATTGATTACCTCCTATCTCAGTTTTTATAAAATCAAACAACTGATCTATAATTGAAAATGTCCAATTATCTGAAGAATTAAATGTATCTGTACTTGGATTATCACCATCTTGAAAAATATTTGCTAGGTTATACATATCTCCTGATGGAAAATCAGCAGAATTAAACTCTGGAGCAAATACCATAAAGTTATTAGCATTAGCCATCTGTATCCAATCATCCCTATAGTCATCTGCATTTCTTGATCCACCATGAAAAGAAAATAATATTGGAAGATTTGTTAAGTCGCCTTGAGGAAGATGGTAATAAACATTTATACTTTTATCACTTAATACTCCAGTGGGTGTAAATGTCAATACTCCAGTAGAATTAGGTTTAAGAGAGTTATCTTGAATCTGATTAACAACTTCATTGTTTTCTGTTACATTATTTTCTATAATATCAGTTTCTTCATTTGAAGAGCAACCAATAATAAATGCAAAAATTATTGATAAGGTTGTAACTTCTCTTATGTTCATTAGTCTTATATTTAGTATTAATAAATTTATAAAATGTTAAAGCAATATTCTATATTATTCATAATTATATACTTCACAAATAATTCTTTTTCTCAAGAAGATAATATCATGTTTTCTAGTGATAGACTTATCCTTGGCATTAGCATAGAAAGAACTGCTTCAGTATCTTCTGGTGATGTTGATAATGATGGAGATCAAGATATAATAATTGCAAATGGGAGACATTGGCCAGGGCAAAACAAAATTTTTATAAATGATGGAAGAGGAATCTTCACAATAGAAAAAAACCTAGGGACTGAAAGGTCTACAAGTTATGCTGCTGAACTTGGTGATTTTGATCTTGATGGAGATTTAGATATTGCAGTTGGAAACGATATGGCTCCAAATTATATATATACTAATAATGGTAATGGGGATTTTACTAAAACCGGCTCATTTGGCAACAGATATTCAAGAACTAGAAATATAACTCTAAATGATATTGATAATGATGGAGATATAGATATCTTAATTACAAATAGAACTGAACCAAACGAAATCTGTATAAATAATGGCCAAGGACAATTTATAGAGAATTTTTCATTTGGCAGTAAAGATGATGCCACTATAGATGTGGAAATAGCCGACATGAATAATGATGGGAAAAATGATTTGATTTTAGCTAATAGAAATAGTCAGCCAAACTATATATACATAAATGATGGCAATCTTAATTTTAGCCAAAAAGTTCAATTTGGGACTGGTAAGGATAATACAAGAGCAGTTGGTGTTGCAGACTTTAATAGAGATGGATATAAAGACATAGTTACAGCAAATATTCAGGAGCAAAACATTATTTATTTTGGAAGCAAAGATTTCAATTTTGTAAATTCAGTTTCTCTTGATAATTCTAGCTCATCTAGTTTTTCAGTTGCTATTAGTGATCTTGATTTGGATAATGATATGGATATTATTATTGGAAACTCTCCAGGTCAGAATTATATTTTTTTAAATACTTCAAATGGATTAGTTTGGGAAAAAGCTCAGTTATATAAAGAGTTATTCAGAACATATGACATTATAACTAGTGACTTAAATAATGATGGCTTACATGATATTATAGAAGCTAATTCTGATGCAATAAATAGATATTACTTTAATCAAAAAAAGTTTGACCCAAGAAAAAATTAAATTTTACTAAATTGTTATTAAGTATGAGAAAATATATATTAAATATCATTGCCGCATTAGGAATTTTACTTTTTTCTAATGTTATTAATGCTCAAAGCAGTCCAATTGAATTAAAATATCTTGGAACTGCTGGCTGGGAAATTAGAGATGGGAATATTACTGTATTAGTAGATCCATACATTTCAAGAGTTAAGCTTGGGACAGGCCCATCAATAAGTCCTTTAGATAAAAGGGAGACAGTTCTTCGTTCAGACTATTATACTTCTGATACAGAACTTATAGACAGCATGATTAATAAAGTTGACTTTATTCTAGTTCATCACTCTCATTTTGATCACCTCGCTGACGTTCCATACATTGCAAAAAAAACAGGAGCAAAAGTAATTGGTACACAAACAACAATTAATATTCTAAGAGGTTATGGAATAAGCAATGATCAATTATATCCTGTTAGAGGTGGAGAAGATTATCAATTTGATGGATTTTCAGTAAAAGTAATTCCATCAATTCATTCAGCATTAAATGACAAACATTACCTGGACTCAAGAGAATATACAACACCTCCAAAAACTCCTTTAAGAGTATCAGATTTTATTGAAGGAAAATCATTAATGTTTCTAGCAAGATTTGAAAATAATACCGTATTGACAATGGGATCAATGAATTTTGTTGAAAGAGAACTGTTCGGAATACATCCTGATATTCTTCTTGCAGGAGTTAATCAATCTCAACTTGGTCTTTACAACTATAATGAAAGACTTATAAAGGTTACCGGATACCCAAAAACAATTATTCCAACACATTGGGATAATTTTAGATTACCATATGGAATATCACAAGAGAATAGTATTGAATTAAAACTATTACCATTCAAAGAGGATGTTGAAAAACTTTCTCCTGAATCAAATGTTAGGATTGTAAGACATCTTGAAACAGTTAAAATCAATTAGATAAAGATAGTGTATTCTCTATCCAAATATTGTCTATATATAATTAAAGTATAGTAAATGAATTTTAACACAAAATCACACTGGGAAGATATTTATAAAAAGAAAATGCCTAATGAAGTTTCTTGGACACAAGAAATACCTCAAACCTCAATTGATTTTTTAGAATCATTCAATCTTTCGAAGGAGTCTTCTATTATTGATGTTGGAGGAGGAGAGAGTAAGTTTGTTGATTATCTATTAATGCAAGGGTATGAAAATATAACCGTATTAGATATATCAAAGAATGCTATTGAAAAAGCTAAAAAAAGAATTGGTGAAAAATCAGATCAAGTAAAGTGGATAGTTAATGATATTAATGAGTTTATGCCTAATAATAAATTTGACTTCTGGCATGACAGAGCAGTTTTTCATTTTCTGACAAATAAAGAAAGTATTTTAAACTATTCTAAAATGGTTTCTAACTATGCAACACATTTTGTGGTAGGCACATTCTCAACTGAAGGTCCAAAAAAATGTAGTGGCCTGGATATCTGTCAATATGATGAAATCTCAATCACAAAAACTTTTGAATCCCATAACTTTAAAAAAGTTGAATCTAAAAGAGTGGATCATGAGACTCCATTTGGCACAATTCAAAATTTTATTTTTTGTAGTTTTACAGCCACCTGAAAATTAACCTATGGAATACAATAAATTACCTGGAACAGAAATTGAAGTGAGTAAAATTTGTCTTGGAACCATGACCTGGGGCACGCAGAATACAAAAGAAGAAGCTTTTGAGCAAATGGATTATGCCTTAGAGAATGGGGTAAACTTTTTTGATACTGCAGAGCTATACCCAGTTCCTGCATCTGCTGATACATATGCTACTACTGAAGTATATATTGGAGAATGGTTAGAAAGCAGAAAATCAAGAGATAAAATTATATTAGCTAGTAAAATTGCAGGGCCTGGAGACTATACTGCACACATTAGAAAAACTGGATTTAAGGGTGATTCTATAGAAACAGCATTAGATGAAAGTCTTAAAAGACTGAAGACTGATTATATTGATTTATATCAATTACACTGGCCTGAAAGACTGACTAATTATTTTGCAGTTAGAAATTTTAAGTACTTTAATGATTCATGGGAAGACAACTTTCAAGAAATACTACACAAATTAAAAAAAGCAGTAGATGCTGGGAAAGTTAGACATGTTGGTCTTTCCAATGAGAATCCATGGGGAATAATGAAATTTCTAGGATATTCTAAAAGTGAACTTCCAAAAATGATTACTATTCAGAACCCTTATTCATTATTAAATAGACTTTTTGAAATAGGGTCTGGGGAGATATGTAAAAGAGAAAATGTTGGACTCCTTGCATATTCTCCACTTGGATTTGGAGTTCTTACAGGAAAATATAGAAATGGAAATGTTCCAAAAAACAGTAGACTTGATCTATTCCCAACTATGGCGAGATATACAAATGAAAATTGTAAAAACGCAACTGAGTTATATCATCAAATTGCTGAAAAGCATAATTTAACATTAACAGAATTAGCATTAGCTTTTGTTAATGATAGACCATTTGTCACAAGTAATATTATTGGGGCAACAAATATGCAGCAACTCAAAGAAAATATAGATAGCATTAAAACTAAATTATCTAAAGAGATACTTGGCGAGATTAATCAAGCTCAAGAAAAAATTCCTAACCCAGCACCTTAGTTTTCAAATTCTTTAGGATCCTCGCCATAAGCATTATTTCCTTGATTTCCCTCTGTTACCATGAGTATTATTAACCAAATTGCTCCTGCAATTGGAATAAATACAACAAGATACATCCATCCACTTTTTCCAACATCGTGAAGTCTCCTTATTGTAACTGCAAGACCAGGGATAAAAACAAATAATCCATATGCAATATATAATGGTCCATAACCAATCGATGGGTAAACAATACCAAATGTATAATCTAGGAAAATAGCCAGAAGGGCAAAAACAAAATTCCATAAAGTATACATCCAATACTCTTTTCTTCTTGATCTGCCATTAAAATCTGAATACGATTTAATTACTTTTATATACCATTCCATAATTAATTTTATTTGGGAGTGAAGTTAACATCATTTTTTTATTTTTGATTATGAATTATAAAAAACTTGTCCTTTCAACTAAAGAAGTTGAAAAAATAGTTAAAAAGGAATATGGTATTTCAGGATCTGCATCAAAACTTGAAGGAGAAATTGATATTAATTATAAAATCTCAACTAGGAATTCTCAAGATTATATATTAAAAATCTCAAGACCAGATTCACCTTCAGATTATCTAGACTTTCAAATTAAAATTTTAAAATTCATTAATTCCAAAAACAACAATCTTCCTGTTTCTAAATTAATTTTAAATAAAAAAAAGAAAAACATAACGGAAACTCAAGACCATTATGGAGCTAAAAGAATAGTACGACTTTTAAAATGGATCCCAGGAAGAGTGTGGAGTTCAGTTAATCCACAATTAGAT
>Ga0208749_1000366_pt1 | contig 11261 bp, 10 predicted proteins | sample Knorr_S15_td_DCM_FD_185601 | JGI IMG/M metagenome (GOLD analysis project Ga0208749, IMG submission 185601) | Marine microbial communities from Southern Atlantic Ocean transect - Knorr_S15_td_DCM_ad_63m_LV_B (SPAdes) (version 2) | ecosystem: Environmental > Aquatic > Marine > Oceanic | place... | reverse complement strand
GGTCCTGCGGTGTAAGCGACTGCATCAACATCATTAATGGTCTTATGAGTTTCTTTTAGTAAATGATCAATCATCGGCAATAACTTGGTAATATGATCTCTCGATGCCAATTCTGGAACAACGCCGCCATAATCACTATGCAACTCAACTTGACTGAAAACCTTATGTGCAATCAGTCCTTTCTCAGAGTCATAGAGTGCAGTTGCAGTTTCATCGCAACTGGTCTCTATTCCCAATATTAAATCAGAACTCATTTCTTTTGCTTTTTGAATGGTTAATCTGTATATTTCACCGACTATTAAGGGTTTAAGTATATATTTATTTAATTCAACTGAAAGGTATTGTTTTGCCATTAGTAAAAGTTAAAGATAACGAATATTTTGATTACGCGCTGAGACGCTTCAAAAGGGCTTGTGAGAAGGCTGGTATTGTAAATGAATACCGGAAGAGAGAGTTCTATGAGAAGCCAACTCAAGAAAAGAAACGAAAAAAGGCTGCGGCTGTCAAAAGAGAAAGAAAGAGAGTGACTAGAGAGCATAATCGTTCCAGAAGACTCTACTGAGACACTTTGACACTCCTCATCCAAATTCAAACTCACGTCAAAGATGCAATGAGAGCTGGCGATCGCCTAAAGCTGTCTACATTAAGAATGTTGGTTGCGGCAATCAAACAAAAAGAAATCGATACGAGAGCAGAGTTATCGGATGATGAGATTATCTCAGTCATCGAAAAGCAAATGCAGCAGAGGTTAGAAGCAGCAGAGCAGTATGAGGCTGCTGGAAGGAATGAACTTTTTGAAAAAGAGAGTCAAGAAGCTGAAATCCTAAAAGCATACCTACCCGAGAAGATGGGTGATGAAGAAGTTGTTGAGATGATAGAAAAAATCATAAGTGATATGGGTGAGATCAACATGAAAGATATGGGCAGAATTATGTCTATACTTAAAGATCATGCTGGATCGAAAATTGATATGAAACTCGCAAGCCAAATGGTCCGAGAAATCATTGCAAATCAAAGTAATTAGATAGACCTTTTACTTTTTTTCAAATCTACTTAGACTTACTAGTTAGACTTTTCTCTCTGGTAATTATTATTTTCATGCAATGGTAGAAAGAATTCCACAAACATTTATAGATGATTTAATTGATCGATCAGATATTGTCGAGATCATTGGAAAACGCATTGAGATAAAAAAAGCAGGCAAGGAATATAAAGCACGCTGCCCTTTCCATAACGAAAAAACACCTTCCTTCACAATCAGCCCAGAAAAAGGGTTCTATCATTGCTTTGGATGCGGTGCGCATGGCACCAGTCTTGGCTTCTTAATGGACTATGAAAAACTCACATTTGTCGAAGCCATAGAGGAACTTGCAAAAATGCTTGGCATGGAAGTCCCAAAGTCCAATGAAGATATTAAACTCAGCAAAAAACAAACAAGCTTAAAATCATTACTCAATGAAGTTTCAGATTATTTTCAGACAAACCTGAAGTCCTCAAAGCATGCAATTGATTATCTAAAAGACAGAGGGATTGATGGAAAGACTGCAAAAGATTTTAGTATAGGTTATTCAAAGAATTCTTGGGATGACCTCATAAAAAAGTTTGGCTCAACTGAAAAGCATATCGATCTGATGACAGAGGCAGGTCTTATAATCAAAAAAGACAAAGGTGGTTATTATGATCGATTCAGAAATAGAGTTATGTTTCCAATCAGAGATAACCGAGGTGATGTGGTTGGTTTCGGCGGAAGAATAATAGATGAAGATGATGATCCTAAATACTTAAATTCACCTGAGACAACACTTTTTAAAAAAGGCTATCTTCTTTATGGCCTTTATGAAGGCAAGCAACAAATCTCAACCACAAAAGAAGTCATCTTGGTCGAAGGGTACACAGATGTCATTGGACTATCACAATATGGAATTGGAAATACATTGGCAACACTTGGAACTGCGACAACAGAAAACCACATTAAACTTATTTTTCAAAAAGCGAATGAGCTGACATTTTGTTTTGATGCGGATAATGCCGGAAGAAAAGCAGCAATTAGAGCGCTTGAAATATGCTTGCCATTAATTAAGCAAAACAAAAGCGTAAAATTTCTCATGCTAGATAAAGGAAGTGATCCCGATACTGCGATAAGAGAAAAAGGCACTGATGGATTTAAAGAAATGCTTATGGAATCTGTAAGCTTGGATGACATGATCATTGAGATTTGTGATAGCAGTTTTGAAATTGACTCTTTGACCGGCAAAGCGAATGCTGCTGAGAAAGCAGTGCATCTGGTTCGTCAAATTAGAGAAAGTATATACAAGGATCTCGTTGTAGAGAAGATAGCTAAACATTATGGATTGCCTGTAAAAAACTTCTTAACTGAATCAGTTAAAGCAGAAAAAATAATAAAAACAGCCAAGAATGAAAAAAGTAAACGACCTACACTTATTCATCAGGCCATCAAAATTCTTTTGCATGAACCAAGTCTTGGAATCAAACTCTTACCAAATGATGATCTGAAGTTTATAGATCTAAAAGGGGTTGATATCCTAAATGAGATCATAGGCTTAGTGCATAATAATCAATCTATAAAAGTGGCGACAATCGTTCAACATTTTGAGAATGAAAAATTAAGAAGTTTTCTGGCGGAACTAGCCATTGAAGAAATATTAGTGAATCCCTCTGAATTAGAAAAAGAATTTGACGACATTGTTCAGAGCCTAAAAAAATCAAATCTAAAAAAAGAACTCAACACCCTACTTGAAAAAGCAAAGAGTAAATCTCTGAGTAATGTGGATAAAAAAAGGCTCAAAGAACTTTCAAATAATCCAAAAAATTGAGAAAAATCAACATAAATAGGGCTATAATACCCAACCAATTTTGATAAGCAGCGATAGAAATAATGACTAAAGAAAAGATCAAAGAAGAAGAATTGACAAAAAATGCCATCGATGAGGAAGAAGGCCTCGATCTCGATGAATTAGAGTCTGTTTTTTCTGAGGATGAAGATGAGTCTATTGACTCCTCTGATGAGGAGGAATCTCCGTTTCAATTGCTCTTAAAGAAAGGTAAGAATGAAGGGTTCATCACTTATGCTGAGTTGAATGAAAATCTACCTGAAGGTGTTATCGAGGCAGATCGCCTAGAAGAAATTGTTGAGATGATCAGTGACATGGGAATCTCGGTCCAAGAACATGCAAATAAAGCCTCTGATAATGATGACAATACCACCGATCAAGAGACCATAAATCCAATTGAAAATGAGATTGGAAAAACCACTGATCCAGTCAGGATGTACATGCGTGAAATGGGAACCATTGAACTACTTGATCGTGAAGGTGAAATCGTAATTGCCAAAAAAATAGAAGATGGAAACAATAAAATTCAAAAAACACTTTCTTCTTTTCTACCAGTATTGATCTTTATTCAAGAGAGATACCACACAATCAAAGAAGTAATTGCTCAAGAAGAAGACAAAGATGAAAGCAAGCTTCTAGATATCTTTTCAGACTTTGCTTTCGAGAATGATGAAATCATTGAAATAAATTCGGATAACAATTCTGAACCTGTTGAAATCGATGTCAGCGCTATTGAGAAAGAAATCAAAAAGCTGAACAGACAAACCAATAGACTCATTACTCTCCATGAGCAAAAAGATTCTAAGAAAGCTGAAAAACAGAAAGAACTGATTAAAGAGACAATAATGGGCGTTAAGATATCGCCCAAACTATTTGACCTGCTTCAACAAATCATCATCACATATATGAGTGAAGTGAAGCGTTTTGAAAAAGAGATCAGGGAATTGGTGGTAAATAAGGCTGGTCTTCCAATGGAAGAATTCAGGAAAACATTCATTGGCAATGAAACCAAATTGACATGGATTGATAAATATATTCGTGCGAAAAGAAAGTATTCATCCATTCTCAATAAGAACAAAACTAAAATTGTTGCAAATCAAAAAAGATTGGCGAAGTTAGAAGAAAGTTCCTTTCTAACGATTCAAGGGATCAAAGAGGTCAATCGTGAATTGAATATGGGTCGAATTAGAGCAGATCGTGCCAAAAAAGAGATGGTTGAGGCCAACCTAAGACTCGTGATATCAATTGCTAAAAAGTATACAAACAGAGGCCTGCAATTCTTGGATCTAATACAAGAAGGAAATATTGGTCTGATGAAAGCAGTCGATAAATTCGAATATCGACGTGGATATAAGTTCTCAACTTATGCGACTTGGTGGATCAGGCAAGCAATCACCAGATCCATTGCAGATCAAGCGAGAACAATAAGAATTCCAGTACACATGATTGAGACCATTAATAAGCTCAATCGTATACAAAGACAGATGATTCAAGAAAAAGGAAGAGAGCCAAGTGTTGAAGAATTATCAGAAGTCATGGAAATGCCTGTTTCAAGAATCAGAAAAGTACTGAAAATTTCAAGAGAGCCCATCTCGATGGAAACACCCATTGGAGATGACGAGGATTCAATACTTGGAGATTTCATTGAAGATGCCACCATTGATCAGCCAGATGGGGCAGCAACAAAAACTGGTCTTAAAGAAAACACAATCAATATTCTTGAAAGCCTGACACCAAGGGAAGCCAAAGTGCTGAGAATGCGTTTTGGTATCAATATGAATACGGATCATACCCTTGAAGAAGTCGGTAAACAATTCGATGTGACTCGTGAACGTATCAGACAGATTGAAGCCAAAGCACTGAGAAAATTACGACATCCATCAAGAAGCGAGAAGCTGAAGAGCTTTATGGGCGATAGTTAGGGCTCTAAACGAGCATACTCAATCCAATCAATTAAAAACCGATGATCATCGGAAGTCTCTTTGTTTGAACACTTACTGTTTAAACAAAATGCTCTTTAGTAAATATTAAGCGTTTAGAAAATCTGTGATCATACTCACTTTCTTGTTCAAGCCTTCTTCTGTGCTCTCGCTTGGGAAAAGACCTTTCGAAGCATTTGGAATCAGGCCGGCTGCTTTATCTATTCCAGTTTTTAAAGGATCATCTTCTGATGCGCCACAAAAAGTGTCCACAGTAATGAGTGGCAATCTCTCTGTATCTTTGTGAGTAAATGCAGCATGGTAACCCTTATGATATGTGGTGAGCCCTTTTAGGACCTCCAATACCAACTTGTTAATGAACTCTGGTGGCGCCATTGAGACTTCTGCTCTTCGATGTTCCGGAGTTTTTTTAAAATATGGAAAGTAAATGAATTGATCTCTGACAAAATTCCAAGCCCAGACTAGATGCTGACCAAATTCATCCGGCTTAATCTCAGGTGCATAGTGCTCAAGATATTCCTTTCTCTCTTTTTCACTGAACATGGCTATTCCATCGAGAACCAGTTTTTTCACTCGATCTGGATATTTGATTGCTACTTCTGATGCAATATGTGCCCCAGTATGGCTACCAAAGAAATGGCATGACTCAATATCTAATGAATCCATGACTCTGATGACGCTGTCAGCATAGTCTCCAGCTGAAGGCCATTCTTCTCTTGGAGCAACAGAGTCACCAAAGCCTAATGTGTCTGGTGCAATAACCTTAAATGATGAGGAAAGCTGCTCAATTAAAGGTATTAGTATGACTGAAGAAGCTGGTGATGAGTGAATCATATACATCATCTCATTTGAATCTGATCCCGCATAACGGTAATGGATTTCGCCCTCTTCTATTCTTGTGAATGCTCTATTGATGGTCATAAATAAAATATATATTAGTAAACTTGATTGGAGTATAACATTGATAATGATGATAGAATAATCAGTCCCAAAGGGCCTGTAGCTCAGTTGGTTAGAGCAGTGGACTCATAATCCATTGGTCGGAGGTTCGAGTCCTCCCGGGCCCACCATTTTTAAGTCTTTCTTGGAACATTTTTGATTCATTAATTAGCAATCATGTAAAATATAAAGAAAGAACGCTGGGTAGTATGAAAAAGGATCTAGATTTTAGAATGCCATTCATTATTGCAGAAATAGGTGGAAACCATGAGGGAAGCCTAGATTATGCAAAGAAGCTTCTTATTGATGCAGCTGAAGCAGGAGCAGATGCTGTAAAGTTCCAAACTTATTTCCCTGATCGCATAGTTAGTAAAATTGAAGATCCAGAGCGTCATAAACATTTTGGTAAATTCTCACTAGGAATAGAAGATTACTTCACTTTATCAGAATTAGCTTTGGAAAATGATGTCATATTTATGTCGTCGATTTGGGATTCTGAATCACTTGCTGATATTAATGATTTAGTTAGTATCCATAAGATTGGCTCTGGTGACCTAACAAACTATCCCCTAATAAAAAAAATTATTGAAATAAATAAACCTCTTATTATTTCAACAGCTATGGCAACAATTGAAGAGATTGATGAGACAGTTCGTTTCATTGAAAAAGAAAATCCAGAATATATAGACTCTAAAAAGCTGGGGATATTACAGTGTGTTGCAATGTATGGAGATCCAAATGACAGTTACGCTAATTTAAATGTAATTCCTACTCTTTCAAAAAGATTTCCAAAGCATATCATAGGTTATTCTGACCATACTATTGGTAGCTATGCAGCGAATATTGCAGTAGCGCTTGGTGCCAAAATTTTAGAAATTCACTTTACAGATGATAAATCTAGGGAGTTTAGAGACCATCATATTTCAATAACTGGAAAGGAGCTTATTAATTTAAGAAAAAATATTACAAAGACTCTTTCTCTCATGGGATCAAACAATAAATCTCCAGTTGCTGAAATTGAGTCAAAAGAGAGAATTTCTGAATTTAGAAGAAGCTGTTACTTCAATCAAGATTGTCTTGCTGGGGACATTGTAACCGCTGAAAACCTCACTACATTGAGGCCTAACAAAGGAATTGATGCAAGAGAGTACAGCAAACTATTAGGTAGAAAACTTTTAGTAGATAAAAAGGCATTTGAATCAATTTCATGGGATGATTTCGATTAAAAATGATTTTTTTTACAATAGACTAGATATTTCAAAGATCACTATTGATAGACCGATAAGACTTGAATACCAAGCATATACAGTGATGAGCTCAACATTCTTTCCTATTTGTTTTGTAAGGAGCAAGTGGATCAATACAGAGACTAGATAACTACCGCCAATAACTCCTGCTGACTGAATAATGATGCTACTGGATGTTAGGTTATCTGGTGACAAATACAACAAAACGCCACAAATAAGGAAAAGTGTTCCGCCAACTGCATTGATTTTATCTAAACGCATTAGAATCAATATATCGAAGTGTGGAGGATTTTTAGAATAAGATTCATAATGTAGAATAATAAATCATTTAATAAAAAAGGATCATATGAAAATAAAATTTTTATTGTTAGTTTTATTGTTCTCTAACTCAGCATTTTCAAATTATAAATTAGAAACAGTTCTCGATGATTTAGATGATGCGTGGAGCTTTGTTTTCTTAGGAGAAGATAAAATCTTATTTACTGAGATGCCAGGAAAGCTAAAAATTGCCTCTTTATCAGATAAATCAATAACCGAAATAAGTAATGCTCCAACTGTTCAATACAGTGGTCAAGGAGGATTATCTGACATTGCTTTAGATCCTGATTTTGAATCTAATAATATAATTTACTTAAGTTACTCTGCTAGGAATCAAAATAAAAAGACAACCTTGTTCTTAATATCTGCAAAGCTTGAAGGAAATACCCTAGAAAATAAAAAAATTATTTTTCAAGCTGATGCCCCAAGAAGATCTCCAATGCATCTTGGAGCAAAAATTGCCATCATGAAGGACGATACGATATTGCTAACCAGTGGTGATGGTTTTGATCATAGACAAAAGGCTCAGGACTTAGGTAACCATTTTGGGAAAATTATAAGAATAAATAGAGATGGATCTATTCCAGCAAACAATCCATTTATAGATGTTAAAGATGCACTCCCTGAAATTTACTCTTATGGTCATAGAAATATGCAGGGAATTTTGGTCACCAAGTCTGGAAAAGTATATGAGCATGAACATGGCCCAAAGGGAGGTGATGAACTAAATCAGATTGAACCCTCATTGAACTATGGCTGGCCAGCGATAACATATGGCATAGATTACTCAGGAGCCGTCATAAGTCCTTTTACGGAAAAAGATGGGATGGAGCAACCACTGCTTCATTGGACACCATCAATTGCACCTTCAGATATGCTTTTTTATGAAGATGATTTCTATCCTGAGTTAAAAAATAGCTTCCTTGTAACTGCATTAGTTACAAAGGATGTAAAAAAAATTACTTTTGAAGATGGTATAGATGTTCAAGAAAGCCTATTCTCAGAAGTAAATGATAGATTGAGAAATATTGAAGCTTCCCCAAGTGGAATACTCTATTTACTTACAGATGGTCCAAAAGGAAAATTAATTAAAGTTTTACCCAAATAATTATGAAAATAGCAAAATATCCATTTGCGGTTCTTTCTGCAGCTTTATTTACAGTAATGCTGATGACCCCTGTCTCATCATTGACTAAATTAATCTGGCTAGCCTCTGTTGATATGCCGGTTGGATTGATCTCTTCTTTGGAAATGATCTTGTTTGATTTTCAAAGAATGGGTATTGGCCTATATATACTTGTAATTATTGGGTTTACAATTGCATTCACTATCGCTGGCTTAATATCTAGACTCAGTTCATTGGGTGGAAAATATCTATATGCCATAACTGGTGGAACCGCTATTTTTATGACACTATTTTTGATGGTCGAGTTGGTATTTCAATCAGAGTTAATAGCTGGAAATACTACAGTCATAGGAAAGATACTTCATTTTGTCGCAGGATTATCTGGAGGATATTTCTTTTACTTTCTCATCTCATCAGAAAGAAACTACACATTTATTATCAGATTCTTAGGTATTTTTTATGCCTATTGGTTATTGGGTTTAGTGCTTCAATGGATTTTTACTCCAATAAGCGCCTCAGCTGATTTTGGCTTTGTATTCAATGAATTATCAAGTGACGCACAGAATGCGCTCTTCAGGGACTTTACATCATTTTTTGTGGCTACCTTCTTATTTTCCATTTTGGGGGCAATCACTCTAAACCCGGCATGGTTTTTTTCCGCAGGAATAGTCTATTTTGGGGCCGGAATCTTCAATTTAATTGCAATCTATGCTCATGGAACAGGATTTAATCAGATATTTATCTTTGAATTCATTTTGGGTGCTTGGCCCACTGCTTTGGGGCTGATCATCATTCTGAAAGAGCGACAAAACATCTAATCAAACAAATGATTGAGGTTTCCTAGAAAATATTTCTTCAATCATCGGGATAAAATATTCCAAAGGCTTTTCTTTAAAATCTGGATCAAATGATTTTTGATCCCATTTTGAACAAAAATCTACACAGTCCTGATAATAGGGATGATCTTTGTGCTCATCTCTAAGATTTCTATCCTCATCATAATGATGCATCCAATAATAGCCCTGAAAAAGTCCATGATGTAGAACGATCCAATAATTCTTCTCGCTGATATAAGGTCTTAGAATGGCTGCTGAAGCTTGTGAATGATTGACTGGAGATATGACGTCGCCTATGTCATGAAGAAGTGCGCATACTATCGTTTCCATATCAGCTTCATCTTGTTCTGCTCTCGTCGCAGTTTGAAGACAGTGCTGGAGCCTACTAATCTGATAGGGAGACTCTCCATCCATCATTTTTAGCCATTCGATGACCCTTTTTACTAAGCCTCTCTCATTATATGAATCATGAATTGCAATGAGATCATAGTCTTCTCTGGTTCCATGATCCATCGATGTGAATTTAACTTTTTTAGTCAACTCTATCTATTCCCATTTGTTTTTAGAAGGACCAGGTTATTTTCTATATTGTCCATCTCATAGTATGCATCCTGAAGATGTCGTTTACCATCTGGCTTGAATTCTTCTCTGCCATGAAGAACTCGATGAGCAGAAACCAACAGGATATGGCCCGACTCAAGTCTGAATTTTGATTTATATTTCTCACTATTCACTCTATTGCAAAGCTCATGATAGGCCTTGTAGAAAGAACCCACATTTTTCTTCTTAGGGTCTATCATTTGCATCAATTGATTGGAATATCTGAATCCAGTGATTTCTTTTTCTGTATTGAGTCTGATCATCGGTTCATTTGCATAGGTTTCGTTCTCTTCATCAAACTCTCTAAATGGAACTGCAAAATTACACAAAATATCAAAATATTCGGGATAATCATTCCTTAAATCCCTTAGCACTGCATAACCATCAACTATTGTTGACCTTCCCCCCTCACAATCATTTAGAAGCATATGAAGAGCCTGTACGCTGGGCGGCCATGTATAACTTGCAAAATCATTATGTGGTGGAAGCTCGAGCGATGTGTGCGCTATGTTATAGACATGGCCATCAACAGAGACATTGTGAATACGCTCAAACAATACCTCTCTAATGGGACCCAATCTTGGAGCGAGTTCTTCGAGCGAATTTGAAATGGAGGGAGCATCACTAATGACTATCACACCTCTGGTAATAAAGTTAGAAATTGCATCTATAGCGATTTCATCTTTCTGAAGGAAGTCATGCCAACTAAAGTAATTTGGTATGAAATCATTGGTCCAATAAACTTTTTCTGGTTTTCTCGGTTTCTCCAATGATTTTATGTCATCAAAACATATGGATGTCAGATGATCATCAGGCCAAACTACATGGATATGGCTTTCATCGACATCTATACTTTTGGGTTTGAGGTCCGATGGCACGGAATGAAGCATAAATCGCTTCTCTTGCGTTTCTTTAACTCGACACTCATTGCAAGGGCAATTATCCCTGATCCAGAGATAAGGAAGATCATACTCTGATTCATTATTTCTTGTAATTCTTAATGAGGTCTCATTGACTTCAAAATCCATTTTTACCCTCCTCACATTAACTTATAATAAAAACATGAGTGAAGAAAACCTAGAAAATAATCATGTCAGTTCAAATATGCGAAAAGTTGCACTTACTGCTTTGGCAGGAACAAGTATAGAGTGGTATGACTTCTTTTTATACGGAGCGGCAGCGGCTCTTATATTTCCAACAGCTTTTTTTGGAGAGGTTGCGCCTACAACAGCACTGATACTTTCATTGTTAACATTTGCTGCTGGCTTTATAGCCAGACCAATTGGAGGGATCATCTTTGGGCATTTTGGAGACAAAATAGGCAGAAAGAAGACACTCATAAGTGCCTTGATGCTAATGGGTATTTCTTCGACATTAATAGGCTTGCTGCCCACATATGCGAT
>Ga0208749_1000365_pt1 | contig 11295 bp, 17 predicted proteins | sample Knorr_S15_td_DCM_FD_185601 | JGI IMG/M metagenome (GOLD analysis project Ga0208749, IMG submission 185601) | Marine microbial communities from Southern Atlantic Ocean transect - Knorr_S15_td_DCM_ad_63m_LV_B (SPAdes) (version 2) | ecosystem: Environmental > Aquatic > Marine > Oceanic | place... | reverse complement strand
AGAGTTTATGTTGATTCTCTTCATCCTCAAACTCATCATCTGTCTTAGGGCCATCTGGTATGCACCAGTCATAATTATGTTTTGCTGCTATCCCTCTGGTTGCAGCATACTGAAACATTTGATTACCAAATCTTCCGTTCTTTCCTAAGTGGTTGTGACCAATCATAATACAGTGCCAGGTGGTAAATGATAATGAAATCCAAATGGTGTAATGCCCTGTGTCTCTGGTAACTGCTTCTCGTGAGAGAACTTTGCAGCAACTTCTACAGGTGCAAACTTACATCCTAGTTGTTCGTATATATGTCTATTGTGAACGCATATATTTCCATCTTCTGCTGTGTTACCATATCCAAAATGCTTATAGAAATCTCCCCAGTTTACATCGAATTGTATATGTGCTCTGCTTGGAACATCTAATAATTTTTTACTGCGAAATGAGAACCCACCGTTACCTACACGATGTGGTTTACCCCAAGGATCAAGATAGGAATGATCTACCTTCTCCCAAGGAGCACCTATGTAATCATAATCATAAAATTCGTTATCCCATTTGTCAGGGTTTATAACAAATCCATCAGGCTGAACCAGTAAACAATAGTCGGTATCAATGTGTCTGGTAAGGTTATAGATGCAATAGTAATTGTACTCGTGAATTGATTTAATTTCATAGCATTCAGAGAATTCAATTCCCTGTGGTAAGTTGTCAGGTTTTTTATGTGTGATGAGTTTAACAGCACCATAATTAATGCCTCTCATACTATATTGCAAAGCTCGTAATGCACCATCAACATTATCTGAAGATATGCAAAATAATGTTACGTTTTTTAAATCAACCATAATATTCCTTTGCTAATTTCTTACAGGTTTTACTTTCATATAGTAAACCAAATCTATCCAACCACAACCATCTATCATCATTGACGATGCCATCCTTTGGTCTCCACCAACCATCAGATCGACTCCAATCAAACCAAAACTTTGGTGCGATTACATTTTCTAATTTTGTATTTAACCACACAGGCCAAAATGCAAATGTTGATGCTGATATTATAGCATACTTTGCGTTGTTTAGTATACTGTAATCCATATAGACAGGCCCACCAGTATACTCATACCATCCGATATGTTTTTGATCTAGATCTTTCTCTTCTGCAGCTGCTGATCCTACAACTGGAACACCAGGTATCATCTTCTGTGCTGTATTTGGATCATCAGTAACAATTACAAATTGTATTTCTGGATTGTTACGTCTCATATGTTCCATAGCATTATGATAATAACCTGGTGGTAACATAGAGTGACCTGTTGTATAATCACCACCTCTTAATTGTATAACACATACATTCTCATCAGAATAATCTGTGATATTAAACTTACTATCATATGTTAACCAATCTCTTATCTTATCACGATGCTCTTCAACATAACTCATTCTTTGAAATGTGCCATTGATATATGTGTTGTTTTCTAACTTCTCAAACACAGGATCTGGATCACCAATTTCACCAGGTGCTGTTGCGTGATTAATCCACTTTTCTTTATAATATCCAAATCCACAATTTATATGAAAATCTGAATCTTGTTCTATATTGATCGGTACATCTCTACCCCAATCAATGTTCAAAAACTTACCTCTCCAGCCAGGGTGACTGACACCAAAATCATAACCATGATTCTCTGCAAATACACGACAAGAAACATATCTCCAGAGTTGATTTCCTAGACCTGCGTGTTCATGAATACTTGCTGCTAACATACTATCTCCTATGATATTTGTTGCTATACTTTTTACGCAGTATAGTCAATCCATTATTCCAAGGTAGTGTTGACCATTCCCAAAACTGTGGATTTAATTCTGCTACGGCACGATAAGGGCCACCACTTGCCCACTGACCTTCATGATGTGAAAGATCAGAATGATAAAAAGGATCTGTGTTACCATACATCAGATCGTGTAATAATATTATACTACTAGGGCCTACTAACTCATCCAATAATTCTAATTGTCTTTTAACGTGAGGATATGAATGCCAATCATCTACAAATGCAACATCAATTCTTTTATCTCTAGGCCATTCTTCTAAAAACTTTATACTATCTTGCTTAACAAAAGTATAGTTACCATTGTTAGGTTTAAAGTGTGTAGGATCATTCAGATCTACAGACCACAGATGACCTTCATTTAATCTTGTTGCTTCATATAATGGTTCTGTTGTATGACCTTCTCTTACACCAAGTTCAACAAACACCTTTCCTCTAGATGCAAGTGCCATAGCAAAAATCGACACCAAGTGTCGATCAGAATCCATGTTTCCATGTAGTGCTTTTTCAATAAAAGTATTCATGTATTCACATACCTATTAACAATATTATCAAAGAATTTCGGCAGAGTCAAATCTGATAAATCCATCGTCTGTGCTTGCTGAAATAGATCATCATTTGCAAGCAATAATTCTTTAGTAACGTCGCTATATTTATCCACAAACAAGACAGGATAATTCTCAAATAACTTTTCAAGATATGGATCTCTTATCATTACAGGAACTCTTCTCATATACAATACTTCCCAATTACGATGACAGTCAATTGCATTACCTACTGGGCATATCATAAACTTAGAACCAGAAAGATTATACAAAAATATATTGTAAGGAACTCTTTGTTCATTTACCTCAGCCCAATCTTTATCATAAAATAAATTCTTAATACCTAGTCTTCTTGCATTGGAACTTTCATTGTGACTAACATACAAAAGACCACGGGGCTTACTAGGAACGTGTTCCATATATTGTGTAAGTTGTTCTATACGATCATCTGATGGATTCATCTTTCTCTGCACACCATAAGGTGCAGGAATAACTTTATCATTATGTGTGATTGCATTTACAGCAGATATACAAACAACATTTTCTGGTATTGCATTAAGAATAAAATCATCAATCGGTGTGTCTTCAAGATTAGTGAATATAATAAATTTCATCTGAGGAAAATTACCACACAATTCCAGCAAATCACTTCTAGCCATCAGTGCATTTACATACTTTTCATCCTCTGGTTTTACTGATTCTATTTGTCTTTTGTATAATCTAATATTATCAATAAACACTGTCATATAATCTCTGGTCTGCATCACCTCAAATACTTTAGTTGCAAACTCAACGTTCAAAAAGTTTGCATCTTTCATAAACGAAGTATAGATATTACCCCACTGACCAGATTGATCTCCAAAAGAATAATCACAAAGTTCGGAGAGTGCTACTCCTTCAATTAATTCCATGGTTTAATTAAGTGAGAATATTTTTCCTGATTCTCTTGAATATATTTTGGGTAAGTATCATCAATAGGAACTGCTTTATATTGTTGACCTCTACTTAACGGATCTAATCCACTCTCTACTTTCTCTACTGCATTTCCTGTTACTGATTCTATATTATTTTCTGTGTGTTCATAAGATGCTAACTTCAACTTAAAGTTTTCTGCATCACCTAAGAAACTAAAGTGCCATGCAACATCTTCTATACGATATGCATTTCTATGATCCTGACGTAGAGCATCTACTGTAGTGTTCTTCAAATTAAACCAGTTAGCAAGTCTAGGCCCCATCCAATCATCTTGATACTTAAAATTAAGTTTAAAATAATATGCAGGCCCCATTGCAACATAATGATTATATCCATCAAACCAATCTAAACTTTCTAAAACTCTAGGATCTAATATTTCATCAGCATCACTTGTGATAATAATATCTTCTGGTCTAGGATTACCTTTTTCAATACCAAACATACTATTATTTCTATTATATACTGCTCTCTGGAAACGAATGGGAACATCTATCAATGGTGTTCCGTTTGGATCATTCTCTTTGTATGCTGCATGGAACTTTGTCTTCTCCAACATATGATGAAAATCATTTGGAATCTCCTCTGTTACATGATGAATTATTTTATCATTGAACTTACCAAATCTATCTTTGTTCTCTGCATAGTAAAGTGGTTTCTCATTACCACTTACAGTGAATGGTGATTCTGTTACAACAAAATAATCAACAACATCATTTAGAATGTTGAGTCGCATCTCTAACAAATCTAATTCGTTAAAGAATATTATTGAATCAAATACTTTCATTTAATAACTCCAAACATTACTTTAGGATTTTCATCTATACCATGTTCTCCATAGTATTCTATGTCGTGTGTATCAGCCATTATATCAATAAATTCATTATATGACATATTACCATGATCTGCGTGAAAATTATTGTGCATAATATAAAAATTGTTACTCTTCTTGACAAACTTTTCAATATACATCATCTGTGTTTCTCTATCACATTCTGACAATGCATAGTTACTAATTAGAAGATCAAAGTTCTCATCTATTTCATCTATTTCTTCTGCCCTATATGATAAAGTTGGAAGGTCAAAATGTGAAAGATATTTTCTTGATAATAAATTACACTCCTCTAAATCTAGTAAAAGATATTGATCAAATTTTACAAATGAACTCATCACTTTACATAGGCCACCATATCCACCACCTATCTCTACAATAGAATCAAATGATGTTCCAAACTTGTTTATAATATCAGATGTATTTTTAATGTATCTAATTGTAGTGGGAGATATTTCTCCAACTGATGGATACTCATGAGTATTTGGTTTACCCATTGCATCATTTTGTTTTATCTCTTGAAGTTTATCAAAATAATCAATATCAATTTCTTTTAGATATTGTTTTCCTTCCTCATAACTTACATGTTCTAATACATGTGTATATGCAGGATGACTCTTAAATCTTTTAAAAAACTCATCTGATTTTGCAGCATATTGACACGCATCTAAGTATGGATTTGCAGCCTCATCTTGTAACATCCAAGTCATTGTGATACCACCTCCCAAGAATCTAAACCTATACGAGTTCTATAGGGTTTCCATATATCCTCAGAAACAATTGCAGGATCTATCCACCAATCTTCATAAGGATTACCTTCACACTTTACATTCTTTGATACAAGTTGATATCCGTGTGATTCTAATATCTCTATCTGTTCATCTTGTATGTCTGCTCCAACACTATACACATCAGTTTCATATGTTATCACAGAAAATCTGTAATCATCTAGAGGTAAAACTTTTAATGCGTTAAGTGTTCCCTCTGCAGGATCAATATCCAATTGTAAATAATCTATTTGCTTTGGATAATTACGTTCCTCAAAAAGAGACTTGTAATCGTATGTGGTAGCATCAGCACAGATACATTTATTTTTTCTAACCTCATTGAAGTTAGTAACTTTATCATCATCAAGTTCAAAAGAAACACCTGACCAATCAAACTCACTCTCTAGTAAATATGTGTTGTTAATAACCTTTGGTTTATCTGCACCTATCTCTACATAGACACCATTCTTTTTACCATTGAGCATTGACAATACAAATATATCTTGCATTGATTGCGACCAATTATTTTCTATGCTCTCAGCACCAGTGAATTTGGTTTTGAGACTTTCATAATTTTTTTTAAAGTAACGAGGGCAATTAGGCCAATCAGATTGCATAATTAGTTCTTCCAATAATCGTAGATACCTTCAGTAATTTCATACTCCATATCTTTGACTTTTCTGTTTGGTTGTTTCATAGCCCAAACAAACATAGTTTCTATTAACTCTTCTAGTTTAGTATCATCTTCAAATTTTAGCAAGGTCTTTGCTTTCGTATGGTCACAATATGCGTGTTTTACTTCGTGTCTAGGAGGGCCATGTTCTATAGGAACATCATATCCATACTTCTTACCAATACTCTGAACTGTTTCTGCAACTTGATTCAATGTAAAGAATTTATCAGCACCAATATTGAAGGTCTCTCCATCAAATTCATCTAATAATAAATCAAAAGGTCTCATATAATATCTGATATCAGAAAACGCACGAGTCTGCTCTCCATCACCATACACAAGTATAGGTTGGTTGTTCAGAGTCTTGCGAATAAAGATACCAATTACATTACGATATCTATCCCAAATATTTTGATATGTTCCTAAAACATTATGTGGTCTAACAATATTATATCTCAATCCAAACTGTGTTGCTGCCATCTTTAGATCACATTCTACAGCATACTTTGCCATACCATATGGATCTATAGGTTGTGGTTGTTTATCCTCTGTGAATGGTGTCTCCTGACCACCATACACTGCCATAGATGATGTGAATATCATCTTAGTTTTATATTTAATACAAGGATTAATTAAGTTAGCAGAACATAAAAGATTATTTCTATAGTTAAAGTTACGAATGAAAGGTGATAAACCTTCAGCAGCATAGGCTGCAAAATGATACAGAACATCTGGATTATGTTCCTCAAATAATTCTTCTACTTTCTTTCTTCTTTCTAAATTTAATTTTACAAACTTAAAGTTATCTCCTTTCGCAACAAATGCTTTGTATCCACCAGAAAGATTGTCAATACCAATGACATCGTGGCCATTTGCAATCAAATGTCGAGTGTAGTTTGCACCTAATAATCCAGCACATCCAGTGACGAATATCTTCATCTATAATCTAGAATAAATTTACGTTGATCTTCAGTATTTTTCCAACTACATGGAAATACAGGAAGATAATTTTTCAATTCCATTACATGAACATCAACATCCGTATTATGCATCATAGTATAATTCAGATGTTCTGTCAATAATAAATCTGTAGTATATAGGTTCTTAATCTGAGTCGAACATAGAGTTGCTGCCATTGCAAAAGTTCCTACACCAGAGAGTGCTACATTCTTTGCACTCATCAATGTTGCAAAATCATCTTCTACTGTGGAAGATTGAATCTTTACCTTATCAATCTTCATAAGTTCGTGAACTATGGGATTATTTCTATCTGGTTCTGTGATTAAAATACACTTATCAAATGAGTCTATAAGATTAAGATAAAAGATAAGTGGATTAGGAATATAATTTGTTGGTGGATTAAAAACACGATGATAATTATCACCACTACGAAGATGCATTACAATCGTATCATCACCAATAGAATCTTTCTTTGGTAATTTTAAATTGGGTGCAATACGTTTACACACACGACGCATATTACGATAGATGTGTTCTACACCTACACCTATTTCATTACCACCTTCATATATTCCCTTCTCACAATGAACTAATGCTTCCCACGCATAAAATCTACCTGATTCATTTAGATTATCAGATCCAAAATTAACAGTGAATTTAGATATTATATCGTGGTCAAGTGTCTGAGTAAAATCAGTTTTATATTTCTCAGCAGCTATAATACAGTTTGCAACTTGCTGAATATTATTTCCTAAACGACCCGACCAATGGGAGACGAAGTATGACATAATTAATAATCTTTTTTCATTTCATTAAAGATGTTTTGAATACCATCTTCTATAGGTGTTTTTGCTTTCCACCATTTTCTAATAAATGGGTTTGCCTCGTTACGAGCATCTTTCTGCACCTCATCCTTCGCCTGTGCTGGATTAACCGCGATCTTCTTGCCATTGGCTTTGAATATGCCTTGTATGATTTTTGCAATTTCCAATATAGTTGTATGAGCAAAAGAAGTAATATGAAGCTCACTATCACTGTTGTGTTCAGCATAATGTTCCATAACCGACTCCAAAGCTTCGCAACAATCTTCCGCATATAAAAACTCCCTTTGTTCTGTTCCATCTGTCAACATATCTATAACACCAGTTTCAAATCCTTTACGAATGAAATCAGTTATGACATGTGCCTTTTCGTGATCTTTCTCAATACCATATACATTCCAGAACTTGACGATCAATCCACCTAAAGATTTAGTGTATAACTCACCAACTCTTTTCATCACACCATAAGGTGAATAACTCATATTACTCATCTGAGATGATGCAAATACAAATGGGGTCTTATACTCATTAAGATACTCAAATGTACCTGCTAACATCCTAGCATTATTGTCAATAAAATTAAATGTATGCTGATATTTTTTAAGATACCTTGAACCACCTACATCAAATGCTAAGAAAAATACAAAGTCAGATTGTGATATAGCACTCCTTAAGGCTGAGTTTGGAATCGTAGTCAGATCCTGCCAACTTGCATTAGACTTATCAAACTCTGTAACCTGATGACCTTTGTTACGGAGATATTCTGTCAGGTATGCTCCTATCTGACCACTGGAGCCTAATATAGTAATTCTCATTATCCTGCTGCCATCATTTCTGATGATTGGTATGGGTTAAAATCTGGATCATCATATGGTGGAACACCATACATTTCCTTAGATATCTGATATGATATCCAACCATATGTTTTCTTGATACCTTCTTCTAAAGTTTGCTCATAATCCCATCCAAGTTTCTCACGAATAAGATCATTGTTTGAGTTACGACCACGGACTCCTAGAGGGCCCTCAATATGATTCTTTTTAATCTTTTTGTTTGCAACCTTTGCAGCAATATCAACTAACTCATTTATCGTAACCATCTCTTCCGATCCGATGTTAACGGGGCCGATAAATTCTGAATCCATGAGTCGTCTGGTTGCCTCAATACATTCGTCGATGAACAAGAAAGATCTAGTCTGTTCTCCGTCTCCCCACACCTCAATGGTATCCCCATCTGTTGCGTATGCGACCTTTCTACAGATTGCTGCGGGTGCTTTTTCGCGACCACCATTCCAAGTTCCTTCGGGCCCGAAAATATTATGGTATCGAGCAATCCTAACAGGGATACCATGATTACGATGGTAAGAGAGATATAACCTCTCGCTGAAGAGTTTTTCCCAACCATATTCTGAATCTGGGTTGGCGGGATATGCAGATACTTCACGGCAGTCAGGATTGTTAGGATCAAGTTGATTGTGCTCTGGATACATACATGCTGAACCAGAGTAAAATATTTTTGTCTTCCAGTCTAATTTTGGTCTATTACATTCACTCCATCCCTTCTCACCTGTGAATGTCTCATTTAATTTTCTTTGCTCTTCTAAAACATTTAAGTTGATTGATACAGAGTTGTGCATGATGTCTGCATCATTCTCTCCTGTGAATACAAATCCTGCACCACCCATGTCAGCAGCAAATTGATAGATCTCATCAAATGGTTCTATTAATCTATATGGAACTTCATTGAAATGATTACCTTGATATCCTTTGAATTGTATTACACGACGAACAAAATCTACATCACGCAAGTCACCTTGAATAAATTCATTTGCCTCTGTCTTTGCATACTCAGGCCATTTTAAGTCTACACCTCTTACCCAATATCCCTCTTTCCTCAATCTCTTGACCATATGACTTCCTATGAAACCACCTGCACCCAAGACTAATGCTGTTCTCTTGTATTGACTCATGCGATTATGATTATTATATCAATGTATTTATTATACAAAAAAAAGAGGTTGTAGTCAACCTCTGTGTGCGTATGCTGCGACCTCTGGATCTGGGTCTAGCCATTTTGTATACTCAAAATCTTCCATTGCATAGTCAAGTTGAGTACCGTTGTCTAAGAGATACATATCTCTATATCTTTCTGTGTGTTCATTAAACTTTTGTATTCTGTAATCAGGAAATCCATTATCAAGAGTGCCACATTCAACATAACGATAGGGATAGCGTTCTAGAATTACTTTCATAGTTCCTCCTTTAGATCTTCTGCTATGCAGTCTATAATTATATTATAATCAAGATCAGGGTCTTCGACGGTAAGTGTTGCCAAACCCTGACTAACATAGTATCTTTCTAACTTTTTGTATAATTTCGGTTTCTTTACGTCAAGAAAAATTTCTTTGTTTACAGCAGCTTGAAGTGTGCTGAGATCTTTACGGAATTTGGAAGCAAGTGTCATTGCTTTGAATATGTGAAGAAGAAGATTCTACAACTAATAGAACATATTGTCAAGATGCATCGTTATGTTCTGTATGAATACGAATGATCTCATCATCCACCTTTTCTTCATCTACAAGACCTTCACTCTTCAACTTATTATAGTTGTAACATCCTTCAAATGATGGTCTGAACTTTGGTGCTTGTTCCATTACTAACATAAATGCTGTTAGTATGTATATCAGATTCCATTCCAGAAAGTATCTACAGGTGCTTGCACATTTCTTGATGCGAAATATAATCCTATATTACATAAGAACCAAAGAAGATTTGCTACCCATGCTTGTCTCCAACAATATTTTCTATTTGTTTCCACAATCATAATATCTCTACCATTACCAGTTGGTTTTACAAATTGTTCTATCACCAATGCGACAACAAAGCCTATTGCAAAAATAAAAAAAGTAAAGTTAAAAAAACTTGATGCGTAAATTAAAGTTGAAATCATTTGTTTAGTGCGAGTACGTCTCCATCATCATCGTCATCCTCTTCAAGTTTTTCTCTGATCTCATTGATGCGTTCTTGTAGAGCATTGTACTCTTCTAGATCGCAACTTTTAAAATCAACAGTCATCACTTGCTCACCATTCTTAGGTGCTTCTGGATGAGGTTTGTATGCTCTCATAGCATCACTATAAGAGTTAACTGATCTTTTGTCAAACTCTGCTAGTGTGGAACTCATTAACTTCCACATAAATGCGAAAGTGGCTCCCACTATCCCTGCAAAGAATACAAGGTATATGAAAACTGTAAAGTCGTTCATCTGTTGAATATTTTTTGAATTGGAACCTGTTTAATCTTATCGATAACATCTGTTTCTATCTTATCTAAAATATTAACATCTAAATGCATAAATGGTGGAATGATACCTAACATTCTGAGTAAACCATCAACAAATAAAGCAAGGGTAATGAATCCTAGAATCATACTAAGAACAGTAGCATCACGGTTATGCTTTGCCATTGACTCCTCATCAATCGCTCTTGCTTCAGCAACTGATTTATCAATCGCTGCTGAGATTAGTAGATCAACTTCTTCCTTTGTATAGAAGGTTCTACTCTTTGATTCGAGTTTTGTTACAGTTGATACTGGAAACTCTTCGATTAGTTTTTCGATCATAGTTTTTTTATTTATTCGGATTTCACCCTACCATAATCATCTTCTAGTCTTATTATGTCGTCTTCATCACAATCGCCAATTTGTGTTTCAATGAATACTAAATCTTCGTTACCACCTGCTGTTGCTCGGTGGATGGCCTTTGGAAGGATAACCCAATTAGAACCAACAGATACTTCATAATCTTTCTCATTGATTGTAATCGATCCTGTTCCACTTACTATAGACCAATGCTCTGTTCTCTTCTTATGATACTGTAAAGAGAATCGCTGATAAGGATACACAACA
>Ga0208749_1000363_pt1 | contig 11359 bp, 8 predicted proteins | sample Knorr_S15_td_DCM_FD_185601 | JGI IMG/M metagenome (GOLD analysis project Ga0208749, IMG submission 185601) | Marine microbial communities from Southern Atlantic Ocean transect - Knorr_S15_td_DCM_ad_63m_LV_B (SPAdes) (version 2) | ecosystem: Environmental > Aquatic > Marine > Oceanic | place... | reverse complement strand
AATTATGTACTAAAACTACTAGGTATTGAATGCTCTGGTCCTGATTTAGATTGTAGTGATCACGACAGGGTATGTACAGATGGTACTGAAGACGATGGTACAGATCAAACAGATGAAGAAGATAATGAACCAAAAGGATTAGATAAGTTGTTAGAACAAATTGAAAATGCATTTGGTGATACAGCAGCAGATTATACACAATATGTTTGTGAAGATGCATATAAAGGTAAACCATTATTATTAACTACTGTTGGTTTTACAGGTGGTGTCAGAGATACTTTATTAGAGAATAATATCATATATGATATTAATAATATAGAAGTTGAAGAAGGTAACGAAGCAGTATTTACAGTAACAAGAAAAGGAAGAACTGATGTAGCATCTTCTGTATCATATAAGAATTTAAAGAAAGGTACTGCTACTGTAGATGAAGACTATCTTCCAGAAGACGGTATTCTTGGATTCCTTCCTAATGAGCTTGAGAAGACAATAACATTTCAAACTTTATACACACCTGAGAGAGAAACAGATGAGTATTTCTATGTTAAATTAGAAATGAACTCTCCTTCAAAGGAAAGTGGTATAGGACATAAGTTCATTAAAAATATTGGTCGATGTAAGATTAAAGAAGAACCCGTACAAGAACCAACAGATCCTTATATTCCACCTATTACAGATCCATTTGCTGAAATTGATAAGGTATTCCCACCAGATACTACAGATACAGTTCCAGAAGAGGGAATTGATAATGATCCAAACAATCAAATTGGAACACAAGAAACATGGGGTGTAGTTTCAGATAAACTTACTGTTAAAGAAGGAGATTTTGTAATTTATTCAATTACTACAAGGAATGTTGCTAATGGAACTGTTGCATATTATCAATTAACTGGAAATGGTATAACACAAGAAGATATTATTGGTAATCAATTACAAGGACAATTTGTAATTAATAATAATTCAGCAGCAATAACAGTTGGTATTGAAGAAGATAATCGAATAGAAGACGAAGAGACATTAACATTTACTATACATGGTAAAGGTGCATCATGTGATGTATTGATTACTGCTCCAACAGATCAAGATGTACCAGATTTTGATCAAGGAGAAGGTGATACACCAGAAACAGATCCTGGAAAAGGAATTATACCACCTGTTGTTGATACTGGTGATATTATTACAGATGAGAATGGTACTATTATTCATATACCAATCAAGAGTACTGGAACTCCATATAAAGAAGCACCATTTGTATTTGTTGGTGGTAATGGTATTGGAGCAACTGCACTAGGTTTGTTAGATAATCAAGGATTCTTGACAGAAATTCGTGTTTTATCTGGTGGATATGGATATAAGAAGAATCTTGCTTCTGGTAATAATAAGCGTTGTATTATAGATTCATTTACAGTAACAAGACCAGGACAAGGATATACAACACAACCAGATGTTTATGTTAATGGAGAGAAGGGTGTTGCTGAAGCAATTATTAATGATGATGGTTTTGTTATTGGTGCAAGAGTTTTAGATAGAGCATTAACATTTGAAGAGATGCCAGAGATTAGAGTCATAGGTAGTACTGGTAGTGGTGCTAAGATGTTACCATCACTTGTATGTCTTGGTACTGATGCCCTTGCTGAAGTTGGTGCTACTAAGATTGGTACTGGTCGTTACGTGGATTGCCCATAATGTCACAAATTACAGGAGCAGATAAAAATGCGGAAACTATTTTTAAGCAGACGACTGAGGATGAAACTCAGAGTCTGAAGGATAAGCCTAAATTTAGTGTGATTTATAAAGGTCATATGACCAGATCCACTATATTAGAGACTAAGTATCCTGGAGATTCAGGAGCACAGGAACTTACAGTGGATGGGCCAGGTGATAACTTTATTATCATGGACAGTCTTAGTAGGATAAACATACGAACTGGTCCAAGAAATCCTGCTATAGGTGCTGGTAGTGGAGCACTTAATATTAATGCTGGTGGTGGAGGTATATGGAAGTTTGAAGAAAGACTGAACATGGAATTGAACATGGGAGGTGATAATAAAGATAAACAGGCATTAAACATGCATGTTAATGGTAATATGGTAGTTGATGCATCAGGTGATGGTGTAGTTGTTAGAGGTCATGATATTACTATTATTGCAGGTAATATGTTAACCCTTAAGGGTATGCAAGTCAATATTGATGCCAATAATGGTGCTGGTGCGATCAATATGTTTGGTGGAATTGTTCAAACAGTAGTAGATACAAAGAATGATTTTGTTACAGGACAAGCCAAATTAAGAAACTTTGGTGAAATAACAGATGTGCAGTATGATCCTAGAGGCACTAGTAACATAATATCAATGGGTCATGTAAACCGTAAGGTTTTGGGTGATTATGAACTATGGTCTGCTGGTGTTATGTCTTATAAGGCTGCTGGTGCGTTGAAGATGATACCTTTAATTTATGATAGAACCAATACATTTAAGATTTCAACTGCTGTTGGTAATGTACGAGTAGATTCTAAAGGTGCATTCTTAGTCGATGCTGGATTTGAAGCTGAAGTTAAGTCAAAACTTGATGCATCATTAGAAGCAACAGCAGGTTCAGTCAAAGTTAAGGCAAAACAGTCTGCAACCGTAGAAGGAGGAGAAGGTTTAGATCTTAAAGCGTTGGCTAATGATATTCTTATTGATGCTAAGAGTAAGGTAACTATTAAGGGTCAGACAGAGGTTGCAATAGATTCTGCTAACATCTATCTTAACTAGTGTGCCAGTTGTATAACTGTCACAAGGGGGGTTGACCCCACAGGCATAAGATAGTATTATGTATAAATACTTAAACAAAGGACTCGAAATTATCGTAACCCTGCGTAAGATGTAACAAAGATCCCCATGTCGGGGGATTCTATCATCCGCAGGATTTTTCTATTCTTGCGAGACACTTAAAATACAAACATGTCAATCAAATCAACAATCGCTGCTGTTGCAGCATCTCCATTCCTTCTCGCTGGTGCAGCTTTTGCTGGTCCATACGTGAATGTTGAAAGCAATCTTTCATATCCTGATGGAGACTACTCTGGTGCTACTACAGACTTACACATCGGTCTTGAAGGTCAACTTAGTGAGAAAGTTTCTGGATACGTACAAGGCGGTCCTTCTTTCGTTGCTGTTGACGGAACTGATGGTTCTGAAGGCGAATTCTCTGGTAAAGCAGGAATCAACATCGCTGCTACAGAATCATTCGGTGTATACGGTGAGTTATCTGGAATCACTGGTGAAGATTCATCTAACGATGACATCGTTAACTGGGGTGCTAAGGTAGGTGGAAAGTTCACTTTCTAAGTAGATCTGTATAACAGAATAGATAAGACCCCTTTACAGGGGTCTTTTTTTATGCTAACATACATACTGTAGTGCGGAGACATAATGGTGAAATTGAACCCAGATAGAATAGAAAGGAAATCTCATACTGTTGTGAAGAAGAATCCTCAACACAATCAAGTTTGGGAGTGGGACGAGGGTCCTGAACTAAGAGCATTCATTGCTGAACAGTCAAAACAACCTGAACTGAAAGCACCAAATCCTCCAAAGGACAATGAAGTACCCAAATTGGCAACATCACAGTAAAAAGGAAGCAAAGCGTACCCTGAAACCACAGGCGTTACGTGCTGCGAAGAAGCGTGTCAAGATGTTGAAGATGAAATTGATGAGATGAAAATTATACCACTGTTTCCTTGTACTTTACATGCCTATACAGTAAAGGATTTTGATAAAGACGGTTTATTAGATTACATATACGCAGAATATGATTTTGACCGAGAAGGTCGAACCATATCTAATAGAGGAGGTTGGCAATCTTCAGTCGATTACACGTCAGAAGATAATCCTCTATTGGATGTGATAGAGAGAACATTAGGGCATGATTTCTTTTTTAGAACTTTAAAAGATGAAAACTATCGTATAGATGATCTCTGGATTAATATAAACAGACCAGGAGCATTTAATCATAAACATAATCATCCTGGATCTGTATTTTCTGGGGTGTTTTGGATTAATGCACCAAAAGATTCTGGACAATTAGTACTTGATAATCCTAACACATTTACTATGTGGGATGAAATGAATTCTTATTCAGATGAATTCCAAAAGATTTCACCAGTACATCCAGCATACTATATGACACCAAAAGAAGGGATGATAGTAATCTTTCCATCTTCATTGTATCATAAGGTAGACTTAAATGAATCTGTAGAAAATAGAGTTTCTGTATCTTTCAATATAGGTAGGTAGTTAAATAGTATCAGTTGATAGAAGGTCATGGCAAGACCATATACGATTACAAGGAAGTATGTTTTTCTTGACAAAGAACCAGTATTATTGTATTATATTGAGAATATGCCCTTTGCATTTGACACACTTGAAAGAGAAGAGAAACAAGAGAAATGGGTTCTAACAGAATGTGCAATGAATCCAGAGTACACCTTACAAGACATCCTTACCGCAGGTGACTACTTACAATCGGAAGAATGTCATCCAGTCTTTTTTGAATTAGATTTATACAATCCTGAAGTATTACCGACATGAGTGAATTTCTTACATTATTAGAGGGACAATTCTCCAATAAAAAACAAGCACAGAGTCATCCTACAAGGTATGCTCATATTTGGATCACCTATAAAAGTATGGGTGGTACTAGATTTTATGGTGAACAAGCATATAATTATCTAAGAAATAGACCATACCTACAATATGTCATTGACATTAATGAGGATGGTGATGTGGTACGTACTAAGAATTACGAAATTCGTAAGCAAGATGAACAGAGATTCCTTCAAGGAGTTAATCTTGAATTACTGACAGATGATCTCTTGACATACAGGGAAGGATGTGATTTAATATTTAAGAAGACAGGAGACCAACGATACGAAGGTGGTACTGATCCAGACTGTCAATGTTTCATTGATTGGAATGGTAAAGAGACATACCTTAGAAATAGTATAATTTTAAACCACGAAGGTTTAGATGTTATGGATGAAGGGTTAGATCCTATAACTCATCAAAAGATATGGGGATCCAACTACGGTCATCTTAGTTTTAAAAGACCATGATGGGATGTAGTTCAGTGGTAGAACAATTGACTGTTAATCAATTTGTCGCTGGTTCGAGCCCAGCCATCCCAGTTTGCCATCATAGCACAGTGGTAGTGCAGGGCTTTTGTAAAGCCAAGGTCGTCCGTTCAAATCGGTCTGATGGCATATGAAAATAATAAAGAATGTTTTAAGTGAATCTCTTTTTTCACGTTGTAAAGTTGAATGTAATAATAAATTACGACAAGATCAATGGGCTTCTAGTACTATTATTTGGCCAAAAGGTTTAAAAGAAGGTGTAGATGGATCCACAATGGCAACATCAACATCTCTTGAAATACGTGATGAGATAGAGAACGAATTAAAACCTCATTTACCACCATTTCCAAATGGGTTGATGACACAATATTATATCTGGCAACCTAATTCTGGTATTGCTATGCATAACGATGAAGGTAAACGTTTTGGTGCTACCATATATCTTAATGATACATGGCATCCTAATTCTGGTGGATGGTTTATATGGAAAGATAATCCAGAAGAATTTCCTATAAAGGGTGAATATGAAGTTTCTGATGAGTGGAATACTTATCTTCCTCAAAGAAATTGCATGGTGTTAAATGATAATAAAGAATTTCATTTAGTTACTAGAGTTGCAGGTGATGGACTTGCTATAAGAATTACAATGCAAATTTGGGGAATTCAATGAAAAAGATAGCAGTTGTTGGTGCAGGATTAGGTGGAATTGTTACTGCAATGTGGTTGCGATTGCTGGCAGATGAGTTAGGATTTGAAGTTGTTATATATCATGATTCTAATGTTCCTATAGAAAGAGTTGGACAGGGAACAACACCTGACATAATGAATATGTTGCATCTTTTTCTCCATTTTCAATGGGATGATAGAGTAATATCTAAGGATATTGATTATGGTGATGGCAACATGATTAAAGCAACAAAGAAATTTGGGGTTAATTATGTAAATTGGGGTAAAAAAGATGTTTTTCATCCATTTTCTCCAGAAAAAACTTCATGCCATTATGTTCCTAGTCTATTAAAAGAAGAAGTTCTTAAACGTCTTAATGTTGTAGATAAAAATATTAAAAATCCAGAAGAAGAGATAGATGCTGACTGGATATATGATTGTAGAGGTAGACCAGGAAATTTAGAAGACTATCATATATTAAATAATCCGATAAATTCTGTTATTTTAGCAACTGGTGATGCTGATCCTACGATGCAATATACTGATGCTATCGCCACTCCAGATGGATGGACTTTTGTTGTTCCTAACGAAAATAGTAGGTCTTATGGTTATCTGTACAATAATACAATAACAACACCTGAAATTGCGGAAAAAAATCTCACCAATTTTTTTGATGTAAAACCTGATGGAAAATTATCATTCAGTAATTATATTGCTAAGAGTATATGGAGAGGTGAAAGAACTATCCTTAATGGTAATATGCTTGCTTTCTGCGAACCATTAGAAGCAACTTCTGCATCTTTTTATAGATATGTCGCAGAAGTTACAACAGATTTTATTTCAAGAGGTATGGGTAATAGGTTATTAGTTAATGAGTTGGTTCAGGCACAAATGCGGAGAATAGAAACATTTATTTTATGGCATTATATGGGGGGATCTAAGTATGATACACCTTTTTGGCGATATGCTAAAAATCTGCCATGGAAACCTTTCGCGGAATTTAATCGTATATTAGAGCAGATAAAACGTACTGATGATATGGGAAATCGTAGTAGAGGTGGTGACTATGGTAGTTGGGGTAATTATAGCTTTGTTAACTGGACTCGGACGCAAGAGGTATAAATAATACGAGGATATTTTTATAGCAGGGTCAGAGTAAAATCATGCCATTAACAAGACTGGATAATCTTATCAGTAGTAAGACTGGTAAGTATTTGTATGTTTCACCCGATGATTTCAATGCAACAGATGCATTATCTAATAGAGGTAATTCACCTGTAACACCATTCAAAAGCATTCAGCGTGCTTTTATAGAGATTGCAAGGTATTCATACCTTCCAGGATTCGATAACGATAGGTTCGATCAGTTCACTATCATGTTGATGCCTGGTATTCATTATATTGATAACAGACCAGGTCTTGTAGACACTAGTGGTATTGATACATTTGGATTTGATCAAGCAAATGCTGCTTGGACAGATAATTCAATTCTAGATGTATCTAATCCTGATAATATATTCTATAAGTTTAACAACACTGAGGGTGGTGCTATAATCCCTCGTGGTTCCTCACTTGTTGGTTATGATCTTCGTAGAACTACTCTACGTCCTCTATATGTTCCCGATCCTGCTGTAACTGAAAGAGATATCCCTCGTTCTGCTATCTTTAATGTAACTGGTGGTTGCTATTTCTGGCAATTTACCATTAAAGATGGTCAAACAAGTTCTGAATCTCCTTTATGGAATGCTTCTGCTGGTACTGGTGAAGTTTACTACGACCCTAATGATTTCACTAAGAAAGCTGCTCCTAACTATTCTCACCATAAACTAACTGTATTTGAATATGCTGACTCAGAAGAGTTAGGTTTATATTATAGAAAGGTTGCTAAGGCATTTGCACAGTATCAACCAACAATTGATGATCCTGGTGAGTTTGCTCCTAGAGTTCAAGAGAACAGAATTGTTGGTCCTCTATCTGACTCTCGTATAATTGAGTCTTTAAAGTTCACTGATAGTACTACTGATGCCTCTATACCTGCATCTACTACAGAGGTTGAAGTAACTACTAAGGTTGATCATGGATACTTCCAAGGTCAATTTGTTGCTATATCAAGTACAGAGATTGATGATATACTTGAAGGTATATTCCCAATCAAAGAAATTGATCAGAATGATCCTCGTAAATTCATTTACGAAGTACCTTCTGTAACTGCTGCCATTGGTACTAATATTAACTCTGGTAAAACTGTTGATATAAACTCAACTCCTGCATTAGGTCAGAACGCACAGACATTAGCTGAGGTTGACTCTGTTGAATCTGCTTCTCCATACGTCTTTAACTGCTCCATCCGTTCAACATGGGGTATTTGTGGTATCTGGGCAAATGGTCTAAAAGCAACTGGATTTAAGTCAGTTGTTATTGCACAGTACACTGGTGTATCACTACAACAAGACGATAGAGCATTCATTAGATATGATGAGTACTCAAATACTTGGAACCAAGCATCCCTAACAGATGCATTTGCAACAGTACCTTACCATACTAAGGGTGATTCTTATTGGAAAGATGACTGGAGAAACTTCCACGTTAGAGCATCTGAAGATTCATTCATTCAGTGTGTTAGTATCTTCGCTGTTGGTTTCGCTGATCACTTCCTAATGGAAAGTGGTGGTGATATGAGTATCACCAACTCTAACAGTAACTTTGGTAATACATCATTACACGCAAAAGGATTTAAAGGATTTGCCTTTAACCAAGATAAGGGTGGATATATTACAGATATTATCCCACCACAAAAGATTACAGATAATGCTGCTAACACAGAGAAGGTTCAGTATTATACCGTTGATATTGCTGGTACTATACAGGATACAAACAACTATACTAAGTTATTCTTAGGTAGTAATGACTTAGGTGATCCAAATAATCGTCCTGCTGCAACAATTACAGGATATAGACTTGGTGCTAAGTCTGACGAGAAACTATTTGTTAAGATGGAACCATCTTATACAGGTCATAGTGGTCAATTTAATGCAAGATTAGAACCAACAGGATTTGTTAAGTATATCGCTAAGGGTTCTATACTTAATCCTTCTGGATTATCAGTTAATAACGCATTTGCTGACGCTGCTAACTTAATTGAAGGCAACCGTCGCATGATGCAGGAGGAAGTATTTGGTTACATCCTAGAGAAATATCCTGCTCTTAGAAACGTATCTTATGTCAATCCAGGACTAGATCCTGCTGCAAATAGATATGCAGATGCACGTAATTTAATACAGGCAAACAGACAAGAAATTATAGATGGTGCATGGTCTAAGACTCTTGAGTATGCTCCTTCACATGCCTCTTCTGAAGCTAAGTGTAAGAGAGACATTGGATATGTTATTGATTCTATCTCAGAAGATTTAAGAGATGGTGGTAACGCTAATATTATTGCTACAACCAAGACATATTTCAACCCAGATGGAACTCCTCTATCAAACGGATTGTTAGGTGAGGAAGAAGAATCTGTATATGCTTTCAATAGAGCAAAAGATTATTGTAAGCAAGCAATTGCTAATCTACTAACAGTATCTGACAATACTATTACTATTGATCCAGCAAACCCATCTGTTTCTTACACACCAACAGGTGCTACTTACAATGCTGAGACTGGAGATTTAGTATTAACTATTGCTAGTCATGGATTTACTGGATCTGCTACAACTACAGCAACTAATGCAGTATACACTCCTGGTAATGGTTTATTAACATTAACTATTCCTAATCATGGATACACTGATGGAGATAAGATAAAGATTGCAGATGATTCTCTAACATTCACATGTGGAATGGATGGAGATTATACTAATCATACTTATCCTAGAGCATCCGACCCTGCTAGTGGAGCATGGTTAACAATTACAGGAGCAACAACGAATACAGTTGATGTAAACGTTGGAGCATCTCCTACTGTTAACTTTACTCCTAGTACTGGTACTTACAATGCTACCACAGGTGATCTTGTATTAACAATAGGTAGTCACACTTTACAGACTGGTACATTCGTTAAGATTGCAGATAACTCATTGAAGTTTACCTGCTCAATGGATGACTATTCTTCAGTTCATTCATATCCAAGACTAACTGACCCTGTATCTGGTGAAGCAATACAGATCACAGGAACTACTTCAAATAGTATAACAGTTAATGTTGGAGCATCACCTCTTGTAGAATATACTCCTTCCAATGCTTCCTTTGTACCTACAACAGGTTTGATGGAACTAACCATTGGTCAGCATAATCTACGTGGTGCTGATAGATATACACCAACTGCTGCTAACTATAATCCTAATACAGGTGTTATTACAATTACTGTTGCTGGACATGGTTTCCAGAATGGAGAGAAAGTTAGAATTGATGATGGTGCTTTAACCTTTACTTGTGATCAAGATAGTAATGGTACTAACCACTCATATCCTCGTGCTACTGACCCTGTAAGTGGTTCATGGTTAGAGATTAGTGGTGTAACTACAGATACATTTGATGTACAAGTATTAGCCGCAGTACCTTCTACAAACACAACTACACATAGTTTTGTTTCTGCTGCTGCCAACAGTATTACTAAACCTAATGATAGTATCAAGTTAGCTGATGGTGCTGTAACCTTTACCTGTGCTCAGGATGGTAACGCAACTAACCACAGTTATCCTAGAACTACTGTAGAGACTGCAACTGTAACTGATGCAGACTACAATCCTACTACTGGTATCTTAGAACTAACTATTGCCAATCATGGATTTAATAATGGTGAGCAAATCAAGTTAGCAGATGATTCATTAACATTTACTTGTGCTCAAGACAGTAACAATACTAACCACACATACCCAAGAGCATCTGACCCTGTAAGTGGTAAGTGGTTGAAGATCTTTAATGCACAAACAAATACTTTCCAAGTACAAGTACTAGCACAACAACCTTCTACTAACGTAACTGCACATACATTTGTAAGTGCAAGTGCTAATGGTCTATCATTTAAGAAAGACCCATTCTATGACAACTCTATCTACATTGAGGAAGTTGGTACTACAACTGATACTGTAACTGGTGCAACTTATGCAGCTGCTACTGGTGTAATGGTAGTAACTCTTAATGGTCATGGATTAAACAACGGTGACAAGATTAAGTTTGCTAAGGAATCTTTAACATTCACATGTTCTAAAGATAGCAACGCAACTAATCATACTTACCCACGTACAACAGACCCATCATACGATGAGTGGTTAACTGTTGCTAATAAGACTGCAAATACATTTGAAGTTAATGTAGGTATCTCTGGTGTTAATGACCAGTACACACACTCATTTGTTTCTGCATCCACTAATGGATTAATCAAGCAGAGTGGTACTATAAAGTTATTCATTGGTGTATCTTCTAACACAACTACACACTCATTTGTTAGTGCTGTTGCAAGTTCTGTTAAGACTGGTGGTAACTACACTCATGTATGGTCTAGTGCTAATGCTAATGCCATTACAACTGGTGGTAACTATCCACATAACTTTGTATCTGCATCTGCAAATGGTATCGAGAAAG
>Ga0208749_1000362_pt1 | contig 11371 bp, 9 predicted proteins | sample Knorr_S15_td_DCM_FD_185601 | JGI IMG/M metagenome (GOLD analysis project Ga0208749, IMG submission 185601) | Marine microbial communities from Southern Atlantic Ocean transect - Knorr_S15_td_DCM_ad_63m_LV_B (SPAdes) (version 2) | ecosystem: Environmental > Aquatic > Marine > Oceanic | place... | reverse complement strand
CAGTCCATATTTTAATCTTTGTAAACCATCAATAATCTTTTCTTTGGAGTTTGCACAAGATATTCTAAAACATTGATCGTCACCAAAAACTTTTCCAGGTATTAATACTAATCCGTACTCGCTAAGTATTCTTTTGCAGAATTCAACAGAAGTAATTGAAGAGTCAGGTAATCTGGGAAATGCGTAGAAGGCTCCATTAGGTTTGTGTATAAAAATTCCCTTTATATTTTTAAGACCTTCATAAAGAACGTCTCTTCTCTGATCATAGAGGTGATTGATTTTTTCGAAAAATTTATGATTTATTTTCAAAGCCTCTAAAGCCCCTTTCTGAACAAAAGAACAAACATTACTTGTACTCTGACTCTGCAATGCAGATGATGCTTTAATTATATCTTTTGGACCTACTAGATAACCTACTCTCCATCCTGTCATGGCCCAACCTTTTGCAAACCCATTAACTATGAAGATTCTCTCTTGAAGGTCGGATGCTAATGTAGATAAACTGAAGTGTTTAAATTCTTTCTTAAGAATTAGTTCGTAAATTTCATCTGAAAGAATATTAATATTTTTATTTTCTCTTACTAATTCTGCAACTTGTAATAATTCTTCCTTAGACATTACCCTCCCAGTAGGGTTGTTGGGTGTATTTATAATTATAAATTTAGTTTTTGAAGAAATTTTTGCTTTTAAATCTTCAAGATTTATTTTGAATCCATCTTCAGCAGATGAATTTACAAAGATGGGCTTTCCACCAGCCAACCTAACCATTTGAGGATAACTTAACCAATATGGAGCAGGAATAATAACTTCATCACCATCATTTAGTAAAACTTGGAAAAGATTATAAATTGCTTGTTTAGCGCCATTCGTGACCAATATATTATCAAATTCAAGATTCAAATTGTTTTGGATTTGTAATTTTTTGGCAATGGCTTTTCTAAGATCCAAATCTCCCGCAGCAGGACCATATTTTGTATATCCATCAAAGATAGCTTGACTCGTAGCATCTATAACTTCTTTAGGAGCATCAAAATCAGGCTCTCCAGCACTTAAATTGCATATATCTCTTCCCTCTGATGCGAGTTTCTTCGCTTTAGCACTTATTTGAAGTGTAAGTGAAGGCTCAAGAGAAAGTGCCCTTTTAGATAAATTTATTTCACTCATTTTATTTATTGCTTGTTAAATATCACCTTTGAAATGGTCAATACGTAATTTTAGAATAAATTAACTATCACAAATTTGCTTACTTTAGTTCATTTTCTTAAATTTATTTTATTTTCATGTTTTGACTTCTTAAAATATAAAAAAATTTACATTGTAATTTAGGTGAAAAGGTTAGTTGTTGGAAGAGGAAGTGTATTCGCAGATTTATTAATAATTGGTGAAGCACCTGGCTCTCAGGAAGACATAGAGGGAAAACCTTATGTTGGTAAATCTGGTAAATTATTAAACGATTTATTGAAACAAACGGGAATTGATCACGAGGAAGATGTTTATTTTTGTAATGTGATTAAATGTCGCCCGCCAAACAATAGAAAACCAACTAATAAAGAAATTAATATCCAAAAACCTTGGTTATTCCAACAAATTAAACTAATTGATCCAAAATTTATAATTCTTACTGGATCCACTGCTATGAAAACAGTTCTGGGCTTTAAGGATCCAATAAGTAAGTTAAGGGGTAAATGGATTAAAAAAGATTGTAGAGAAATTATGACAATTTTTCACCCTTCTTATCTCTTGAGATTCCCTTCAAAAGAAAGTGAAAAACCTTATGATTTAACTTTAAAAGATCTTACTAATGTTAGTAGTAAACTATATGCTTTATAATTTAATGAAACCTTCTTGAATTGCAAAAATCTTAATGTCATTAACTCAATCAAAAGAGGAGAATAGTCTCTCAAAAAGATATTCAACTCATATTGAGAGAAGAATAACTAAAACGGTAATGGTGGGTGATATAGGCATTGGGAGTGATTTCCCCGTAAGAGTTCAATCGATGATAAATGAAGATACTATGGATGTTGAAAATTCATATTTAGCTATTAAAAGACTCCATGATGTAGGTTGTGAAATAGTTAGATTAACTGTGCCTTCAATAGCACATGCGAAGGCTGTTGGAGATATAAAAGGAAAATTATTAGAAAGTAATATCAACACCCCATTAGTTGCTGATGTTCATCATAACGGTATGAAAATTGCAATGGAAGTTGCAAAACATGTTGATAAAGTAAGGATTAATCCAGGCTTGTTTGTATTTGAGAAGTCAGATCCCTTAAGGACTGAATATACTGATGAGGAATTTGAAACAATTAAAAAAACAATTCTGAAGAGATTTACTCCACTCGTAGAGGTCCTAAAAACTGAAAACAAGGCACTTCGGATTGGAGTTAATCATGGATCTCTCTCTGAGAGAATGCTTTTTACTTATGGTGATACTCCACTTGGGATGACAGAATCTGCAATGGAATTCGTCAAGATTTGTGATGAGCTGGATTTTCATAATATTATAATTTCGATGAAAGCCTCAAGGGCTCCCGTGATGATGGCCGCTTATAGGATGATTGCAGATAGACTTGATGCAGAAGGATATAACTACCCTTTACATTTAGGAGTAACAGAAGCTGGTGATGGAGATTATGGGAGGGTAAAAAGTACTGCTGGAATCGCTACTCTTCTGGCAGAGGGATTAGGAGATACTATAAGAGTTTCTCTAACAGAAGCTCCTGAGAAAGAAATTCCAGTATGCTATTCAATTTTGCAATCTTTAGGATTAAGAAAAACAATGGTTGAATATATTAGCTGCCCCAGTTGTGGGAGAACTCTGTTTAATCTAGAAGAAGTTGTAGATAAAGTTAGAAATGCTACCTCACATTTAACTGGTTTAGATATAGCAATCATGGGATGTATCGTTAACGGACCTGGAGAAATGGCAGATGCTGATTATGGTTATGTCGGTAAAGGTAAAGGTACTATTGCTTTATATAGAAGGAAAGAAGAGATAAAAAGAGTATCTGAAGACGAAGGGGTTGATGCTTTAATTCAGCTTATTAAAGATGATGGTAAATGGATTGATCCTTAAGTTTTAATCTAATTCTGAAATTATAAATAAATTCTTTTTATAATAAAAAATATGCTTTATAAATCATTAAAAATAAAAAAACTGCTTAAAACGCAAGTTCTAATTTTATTGACCAGTAGTTTGTCTGGAATATTTCCTAATAATTACGCAGAAGCAACAATCCTAAATAATAGCTACAAAGAGGTTATTGATCATGTTTGGCAAATTGTATATAGAGATTTTCTTGATTCAAATGGTACTTTTGAAAAATCTAATTGGATTGACTTAAGAAAAGAAGTCTTATCAAGAAAATATTCAGATAGCAATGAAGCTTATGATGCGATTAGAGAGTTATTGTTAAATTTAGAAGATCCATACACTAGATTTTTAGATCCAAAAGAATTTAATCAAATGAGAATTGATACTTCGGGAGAACTAACTGGAGTAGGAATACAAATAGTTAAAGATAAAGAATCTGATGATTTAATAATAGTTTCTCCTATTGAGGGAACTCCTGCATATGAAGCAGGAATTAAAGCTAGAGATAAAATATTGTCCATTGATGATATCTCTACTAAGGGCATGGATATTGAGGATGCTGTTAAATTAATAAGAGGTGAAAGAGGCACTGTTGTTAAGCTAGAAATTTTTAGAGATGGTAATTCTTTTTATAAATTATTATCGAGAGAAAGAATAGAAATAAAATCAGTTTCAAGCAAAATAAACAAAACTAAAAACGGTTTATTAATAGGATATTTACGAATTAAACAATTTAATGCAAATGCTTCGAGAGAGATGAAAGATGCTCTAAAAGATTTAGAAACAAAGAAAGTTTCAGGTTATATCCTTGACTTGAGAAGTAATCCTGGAGGTTTATTAGAGTCAAGTATTGATATCTCAAGGCAATTTATTAATAAAGGAATAATAGTAAGCACCTTAACTAAAGACGGTCTGAAAGAAATCGAAAGAGGGAATGGTCAAGCTTTAACAAATAAGCCATTAGTTGTGCTTGTTAATGAAGGTTCTGCCAGTGCGAGTGAAATAGTTTCTGGTGCAATAAAAGATAACAAAAGAGGTAAATTAGTTGGAAAGAAAACTTTTGGTAAAGGACTTGTTCAATCAATGAGAACTTTGGTAGATGGATCAGGATTAACCGTTACAGTCGCTAAATATTTAACTCCCAACGGAATAGACATAAACAAATCTGGGATTAAGCCTGATATAGAAGTTAAAATGAATGCTGCTCCAATTCTTCCTAGAGAAATTGGAACTAGAAGAGATAAACAATATAAAGCAGCTGAGAAAGAACTAATTAAGATAATTCAAATTAAAAATAAGATAAGTCAGTTTGATCCTAAGACTACTAATTTAAATGCCTTTAAAAAAAATAATGAGAAAATTTTAGTATTTTCATTTTATTAATTACTCATATCTAACATTCTTTTTATTGGTTTGTATGCTTTTTTAATTATTTCTGGATCTAGTTCAATAGATGGTGAATTATTTTTTAAACAATCAAGAATTTTTTCTAAAGTATTTAATTTCATATATGGACACTCATTACATTGGCATCCTTCTATGTCTGGAACTTCAATAAAGATTTTTTTAGGCTCTCTTTTTTTCATTTGATGTATTATTCCAGGCTCAGTTAAAACCATATAAATTTTAGATTGATCTTTACTAACGTAATCAAGTAATTTACTCGTAGATCCAATAAAATCTGAAAGTGCCAATAAATTTTGACTGCATTCAGGATGCGCTATTACTTTTGCTTCTGGATTTTGATATTTCAATTTTAATAAAGCTTCTTCACTAAAAGTTTCATGCACAATACAACTGCCAGGCCATAGTTTAAGATTTCTTCCTGAATTTTTCTGCACCCATCTTCCAAGATTTTGATCGGGTGCAAATATTATTTTTTTATCTTTAGGGATTTGTTCAACTAATGAAACTGCATTGCTGCTTGTGCATATCAGGTCGCTCTGGGCTTTTACTTCTGCTGTGCAATTGATGTAACTTACGACAAAGTGATCTGGATTCGCCTGTCGAAACTTTTGAAATTCATCTGCTGGACAATCGTCAGCCAAAGAGCAACCTGCATCAATATCAGGTAATAGGACTGTTTTGTTTGGGCTAAGTATTTTTGCAGTCTCTGCCATAAAGTGTACACCGCAAAAAATTATTATATCTGCATTATTATTTGCAGCTTTTCTTGATAGATCCAAAGAATCCCCAATAAAATCTGCAATATCTTGAATCTCTGGGGCTTGATAATAATGTGCCAAAATTATGGCATTAGCTTTTAAGCAACGCTCCTTTATTTCAGAAATCAAAGAGTCTTCGTTTTGAATAGATTTCTTTTTGGCAGTAGAAGTTATACTGTTCAGGATTTAGAATATCTCTATATAGATTATATGCTTTTAAAGAGAAAAAATTCTGACAAATATAAAAATCGCTATTGTTGGTGACTGTCATGGTCAATGGTCTGAATTAGACGTAAAAATTTTATCGATTATTCAACCAGATATTGTTTTATTTGTAGGAGATATTTCTGATGGTAGTATCAAAATAATAAAAAAAATAAATGCTATTAAAATTCCTACTTATGTAATCTTGGGTAATCATGATAGAGGGAAAGATTTTTCAGGAGAAACTCTTTTAAAGCAAATTCGTGTTCTTGGAGAAAAATACTGCGCTTGGGATTTGAGGGTGTTTAATAATCAAATAAATATACTATCGGCAAGGCCATGTAGTTCAGGTGGAGGCTATTATCTTTCAAAAGAGGTTAGAGGTGTTTATGGACCTATAACAGAAAAAGAATCAGTTAATAAAATGATCCGAGGTTCAGAAAAAACTATTAAAGAATTACCTTTAATAATTATTTCTCATGCAGGTCCTTCTGGTTTAGGGTCAGAACCTGGAAGTATTTGTGGTAAAGATTGGAAATTGCCATCTTCAGATTGGGGTGATAGAGATTTGTCAGTAGCTATATCAGAAATTCAAAAGAAAAGAAAAGTTAACCTAGTCATATTTGGTCATATGCATAATCGTTTAAAAAGAAACCTTGGTTTTCGAGAAATGTTTAAAACTGATAATAAAGGTACTGCTTATTTTAATACTGCTGTCGTGCCAAGATATCAAAGTAGTGAAGATGGAGAACTTTTGATAAATTTTTCATGGGTTGAGTTTGAAGACAATAAACTTAAAAATGCTTCACATAGATGGTATTCAGAATCTGGAAAAGTTTATGAAGAGAAAAATTTTCTCTAAATTTATTTTAAATGGATAAAATCTCAACTCTTTTTTGGTTGCTCATATCTTGAGAATATAGTTTGTGAAAGAATATATCCTGCAATTCCTGCTGCGGCAAAAGCTAGACCATTTTTTAATAAAGGTAATATATCATTCGTTCTGGTAATTATTGGAGCTAATCCAAAGATTCCAAATAACATTCCCCATAATGGGGACAAAAGAACTAAAAATCCAATAGATATGATTTGACCTTCTTTTCTTGGCGCAGCAGAAAATCCTGCTACTAATCCACCTAAAATAGAAGTACATAAAGTCCATATGTATTGTTCTTTAGGTAAGCCTGGGACAACTTGACAGCCGCCTCTCTCCAAACAAACTTTTACTGAATTAATGGCATCTAAAACTGCACCATCTTCTCCGTGCTCTTTTACATAATATTGATTGCCGAATCTTGTTTGAAGTTCAACCCAGAATAGTCTTGGCATAAAAGAGAAATATGCTTCTCCAACGCTAAAATTTAGTAAATTCCCCCCTCTTGGATCTGCAATGATTAACAAACTTGTCTCATCTAAATCCCAGTAATCCTTTATTGCAATTCCAGGAGCACTTTCGAATTGAGATAAATATTTGATCTTCCAACCACTTTCAATTTCTAATTTATTAATATTTTCCTCTAAAGATTTTTTCTGGGTAGGGCTTAATGTTTTAGCTAAATCTATAACAGGTGTTTTATCTTCTGGTAAAAGATCTGGATTATTTATAGCAAAAACGGCTTTATTAGAAATAAAAATTACTAGAGATAGAAATATTCCCAATAAATAGTTAGTCTTTAAAGGCATAGAAAAGTTTTTGTCTCTATATATTCTCGCTGATGAATAGCTTACATGTGAATAATCCAGATTGGTTAATAAAAAAAATAATAAAAATGGGTGGATCTATAAGTTTTTATGACTATATGAATTCCGCTTTAAATGATCCTAGTAATGGTTACTATGGCAGTGGAAAAGCTGAGTTGGGTTCCCAAGGTGATTTTGTTACTTCACCTTCATTATCAGATGATTTTTCTTTTTTTGTTGGTAAACAAATTGAAGAGTGGTTGATTCAGTTCAAAAGTAATCATTTATGTGATCAGAAATTATTTGTAATTGATTTTGGAGCTGGTGATGGAAGCTTTATGAGTGGACTTATAAAATATTTATTGAAAAGTAGTAATAATTCTTCAGAAGGAGTTTCTTTTGTAATTGTAGAACCTAACAAGGGAATGATAGAAAAACAGAAAATAAAGTTGAAAGAATTTCTAAGCTTAGGTATTGATATTCTATGGAAAGGTTTGGAAGAAATAGAAGCAAATAATATTAATGGGATTTTTATAGCAAATGAAGTCTTAGACGCCTTACCAGTAGAGAGAATTACTTTTTCTAAAGGGAAATTATTTCGACAAGCAGTTTCATTTGACAAAAGATCTTGCAGATTATTTCTTGATGAATTACCCATTACAAGAGAATTAGAAAAAAGTATTGAACTCGCCAAGAGTAAATTAGGAATTACTATTCCGCCCGAGGATGCACCAGAAGGATGGACGACAGAATGGCATATAGACAACTCAGAATGGTTAAAGGGTATTTATGAAAAAATCAATAATGGAATTTTATTAATAATTGATTACGCTAAAGAAGCAAAAAAATACTATGGACCTCGTAATTCCAATGGGACGATAATTTCTTATAAAAATCATAAAGCATCAAAGAATATCTTAGAATCCCCTGGTAATTGTGATATAACCTCTCATATTTGTATTGAAACATTAATAAATGATGCAGTAAGTCTGGGTTTTAAGAATATTGGAATAACTAAGCAAGGAGAAGCTTTGTTGGCACTTGGATTGGCAGAGAGACTTTATGAAATTCATAAAGACTTTAAGACAGATCTATCTAAGGCTCTTTCGAGAAGAGAAGCTTTATTGAGATTGGTTGACCCGATATGTCTGGGTGATTTCAAATGGTTTGTTTTTCATAAGTTTAAAGACAATAAATCGATAATAAATTCAACTTGTTTGCGTTAAGAAAAATATTTTAAAAATAATGAATCCACTATGTCATCATAAATATCAACTTCTCCAATTCCTTTAGGTAAAATAAATCTCATTTTGCCATCTCGGACCTTTTTGTCGCCCATAAGTATTTTTATAACTTCGTTTTTATTTATTTTGGGAATCTTAGTAGGAAGACTATAGCTTTTAAGAAGATTATCTTGTCTTACGAATTCCTCTTTAGACCATAAACCTTTCTCTAGTGCTATATCGCCTGCAATTCTCATGCCGATAGATATCGCCTCACCGTGCAAAAATTCACCGTATCCACATAAGTTTTCAATAACGTGGCCAAAAGAATGGCCATAATTCAATATTGCTCTAATTCCGTGCTCTTTTTCATCCTCTGAAACAATGTGAGACTTCGTTTTGATTGAACTATTTATTATTTTAATTAAATATTCATTCTCGAGATTTATTAGTTTATTTTTGTTCGTCTCATTCTCTAAAAATACAAAAAGTTCTTTATCTTTAATTACTCCATATTTTATAACTTCAGCCATGCCAGCATTAAATTCTCTTTTGGGTAAAGTTTTTAAAGTCTCTGGGTCAATAAATACAGCTTTTGGTTGGTGAAAAGCGCCTATTAAATTTTTCCCTTTAGGATGATTAACTGCTGTTTTTCCACCTACCGATGAATCCACCATAGATAATAATGTTGTTGGGATCTGAATATATTCGATACCTCTTAACCAAGTCGCAGCGGCCAAACCAGTTATGTCCCCCACGATACCTCCTCCAAGGGCAATGATTAAGGAGTTCCTGTCTAGGCCAAATTCAAAGGCAGCGTTATAAATTTCACTTAAGGTTTCTAAGTTTTTATGTGATTCTCCTGCCTTAATAAGAAATATTTGGGTTTGATAATTATTAGTTTCTAAATTTTTTGAGAATTCTTTAATATATAAATCCGATATTTCCTTGTTAGAAATTATAAGTATTTTTTTATTACTTTTTACCCCAATTTTTAGAAGTTCTTCACTTACATTTTTTATTACTCCTGCTCCTATCGTTACTTCGTATGATTTATTTCCTAAAGGAACTAATATGTTGCTTTTTTTCACGATGAATTACCTATCTTAAATTTATAAATATTAAAATTTAATAATATATTTTAGCAAAACTTAAGCTCCAAAAATACTTCAAAATAAGTTGTTAAGAATTTAAAATCATAATAAAATCGTTTTATGAGCTTTAAAAAAAATATAGAAAATAGAAAGAAAAATTATTCTCTAGGAATAATTGGTGGAGGCCAACTCGCATTGATGTTAACTGAAGCAGCAAAAAATAGAGGTTTACAAGTATGCGTGCAAACAAAATCTTCTAGTGATCCTGCAGGTTTAAAAGCAGATTATGTAATAGAAGCTGATCCTTTACAAATAAAGGGTAATGAGTCCTTAATAAATGAGTGTGAAAAAATAATTTTTGAAAATGAATGGATAAAAATTGATAAATTAAATTTAATTGATACCAAAAACATTTTTATTCCAAGCCTTGATGCCATTAAACCCTTAGTAGATAGGATCTCTCAAAAAAAATTAATAGATAGTATTAATATTCCTTGCCCAAAATGGATTTCTATTAAAGATCTTAAAATTCTCCCGGAAGAGGAAATTATAAATTGGAGTTTTCCTCTTATGGCAAAATCAAATAAGGGGGGATACGATGGTAAAGGAAACAAAAAAATAAATACTAAAGAAGAACTTGATTATTTTTTGAATGAGAATAATGCTGATGAATGGTTAATAGAGGAATGGATAGATTTTGAAAATGAGTTAGCTCTTGTAGGCTCCAGAGATCATAATGGGGAGATAAGAGTATTTCCATTAGTAGAAACGTTCCAATCAAACCATGTTTGTGATTGGGTATTGTCTCCTGGCTCAACAGATTATGATTTAAATTTGTTCGCACTAAATATTTTTTCTTCAATAGTAAATCAACTTAACTATGTAGGAGTTTTGGGGATTGAATTTTTTTATGGGGTAAATGGCCTATTAATTAATGAAATAGCTCCTAGAACTCATAATTCTGCACATTTTTCTATTGAAGCTTGTTCTTCAAGTCAGTTTGATCAATATGTTTGTATTTCTTCTGGCATTAAACCACCTGAAATTAAAATGAACTGTGAAGGCGCAATTATGATAAATCTACTGGGTTTAAAAAATAATTTCCCAACCTCAATAGAAACAAGAATCAAAATGTTATCTGAAATAGATGGTTCTAATTTGCATTTGTACGGTAAATCTCAGGAAACACTTGGAAGAAAAATGGCTCACATTACATTTTTGTTAAAGGGTAAAACTCATTTAGAAAGATATGATGAATCTAAAGAAATATTAAGTAAGGTAAGAGACATATGGCCTTCTCCAAATCCATAAAAAAATAAGGTAAAGTTAATACACTGAGTCTTTGGTTAAGTTCTTCTTTATGTGCTCTGATCTGACTCTCTTTCGACATGTGGAAACTGTCGTGATGTGGTAGTAAACCGATCTTGTAGTCGGAAACGAAAGCTCACTTTGTTTCCTCTTCTGGCATTTCCAGGTCGATGCAGCAGAGAACTGACGGCGATTCGGTGTGCCTCTCAAAAGCTAGTTATTGCAACTGTTTCTGAGGGGTATTTTATTTTCTATTATAGGTTTCCCTTACCAAGGTGCCTTTACATCGAAAACTAAAGAAAAACAAGATTAAACCAAAAGCGATGAAAGGGATGTAGACGCTTCTAAAGGTCTTAGAGCGGCATCTTTAAACGACTTGTATGAGCTATTAAACAAGCGAATTTATCAATAAGTCCACTAAAACTTATTTCATGTAGACAGTCGATCTAACATGGAGGGATAAAACCCTCTTTTTTTAATAATTTATTTTTTCAGTAAAGGGAAAAGAAAATTATCGAATAACAAAATCTGGGAATGACGAGGTAACCGCGCTTGCTTCCGCTTTAGCTATTTTGGGATAACTTTTTTAAGATGGTT
>Ga0208749_1000361_pt1 | contig 11412 bp, 14 predicted proteins | sample Knorr_S15_td_DCM_FD_185601 | JGI IMG/M metagenome (GOLD analysis project Ga0208749, IMG submission 185601) | Marine microbial communities from Southern Atlantic Ocean transect - Knorr_S15_td_DCM_ad_63m_LV_B (SPAdes) (version 2) | ecosystem: Environmental > Aquatic > Marine > Oceanic | place... | reverse complement strand
CATTGGTATTTTTGCTTTCGCGTAATCTTTAGCTTTATAAAGGCTCAATGCCCAAAAATGAGATGGTGTCCAATAAAATATAATTAAAAAAAATGTAATTGGTTCAAGACTTAAAGAATTTGTTGCAATCGTCCAACCAATAACTGGTGGCAGTGCACCTGAAGCGCCTCCGATTACAATATTTTGAGGAGTCTTTCTTTTAAGCCAGATGGTATAAACAAAAACATAAAATGCAATTGTTATAAACAATAGTGTGGCAGATAAAAAATTTGAAAAATAATAAAGTCCTATAACTGAAGTTATTGATAAAACTATTCCAAATATTAAAGCTTGATCTTTACTAACTTTGCCAGTTGGAATTGGTCTAAGACAAGTTCTTGTCATTAAACTATCAAGATCTGCTTCATACCACATGTTTAATGCTCCAGCTGCGCCAGCACCTACGGTTACAAAAAAAATACAAATCAAAGAATCAAATAAAGGAATTTGATTTGGTGAAGTTAACAGTCCAACCGCGCAGGTAAAAATAACCAAAGACATAACCCTTGGTTTCATCAGCTGTAATAAAGACTTTAAATATGTAAAAAAATTAAAAGAAACTGTTTGTTTTTTAAGTATTTTTGTTGTCACTTTTATTCAACATTAAGTGATACAAAAATTACTATTAAAATTAATCCAATTATAAGAATATGATTGCCAAGATCAAACATTCCAACTTTGTCATTCTTTTTATCAATTAATTTTCTGTGTAATGGAAGTTGATCGTAAGGATTAATAGATATTTTTTCAGGCTGTTCTTTTTGATTTTCAACTTTAACTGAAAATCCAAACCAAGTTATATAAATAAAAAATAAGAAAAATAATAAAAAACCAGCTAATATAGTATATCCATCCATAAATTATTATCCTCCTACAACAAAGTAAAAAATTCTAGTAAAGACAGTATATTCAAACTCTGCGACCATCAAAAATATAAAACAAGCTATTGCCGTCATTGGCCATAATAAAACATTAACCAATGCATAACGTTCCCAAAACAAGTGCATAAAGAAAGCCATAATAAGTCCTGCTTTTAAAAACATAAATATTAAAATTAAAGACCATCTAAGCATACCTTGGAACTGATACCAATCCACCATGTATGAAAAGAAACTTAAAACAAATAGCAATCCCCAGATCCAAAGATATATTCCTATCTTATGTGTAGATGCTTGTTCTTGTTTTTTTGTATCGCTCATAATTTAATTTACCATAAATAAAAAAATGCAAAAATAAATACCCATACTAAATCTACAAAGTGCCAGTATAATCCTAAAATTTCAACTTCAACATAGTCACCTTTCATTGTTGTAAACCAACCTCTTTTTCCTTCGTCATAATGGCCTTTGAAAGTTTTATAGGCATAGATAAATAAGAAAATTACACCTATTGAAACATGGGTACCGTGAAAACCTGTAATCATAAAGAAAAACGAACCAAATTGCGGAGCTCCAAAAGGATTTTCCCAGGGTCTTACACCTTCATGAATTAATTTTGACCATTCAAAAGCTTGCATTCCAACAAAAATAAGTCCACCTACAGCTGTAGCTAATATTAGCCACCCACACATTTTTCTGTTTTTTTCATAACCATATTTAACCGCAAGAGCCATTGTTCCACTGCTTGTAATCAATACAAAAGTCATAATAGCTATAAGTAATAAAGGAACTTCAACACCAAAAACATGTAGTCCAAAAACTTCACTTGGATTTGGCCAGTCAATTAAAGTAGATCCTCTACCCTTCATGTAAGAAATTAGAAAACAACTAAATATAAATGTATCACTTAATAAAAAGATCCACATCATAGCCTTTCCCCAATGCACACCTTTAAACATAGTTTGATCAGAACCCGTGTCTTGGGCCATCCCTTTAAAACCTGGTTTAAATGTGTAGCCTTCTATTTTTGGATCAGACATATGCTTCTTAAGTTTTTTCTACCTTAGAGCCAGCAATTTCACTTGGTGCTGTGGTTTGTGTAACAAAATCTTCTTTTACTCCAGGAACACTAAAATCATATGGCCATCTGTGAACAACAGGAAGTCTTTCGCCCCAGTTACCATGTTCAGGTGGAACTGTAGGTGTAAGCCATTCTAGTGAATTTGCTTTCCAAGGATTGTGTCCAGCTGGCTTTCCTATTTTTAATGTTCTAATAATATTATAAATTAAAATAAATTGAGCGGCTCCTACTAAAAAAGCTGCCAAGCTTATAAATTCATTCATTCCAACAGCCGAGGTCATATAAGGACTGTCATACATTTCAAAATATCTTCTAGGGACCCCTATAAATCCTAAATAGTGCATTGGGAAATAAATTGAATAAGCTCCTAAAAAAGTAAGCCAGAAATGCCACTTACCTAATTTTTCATCTAAAAATTTTCCTGATACCAGAGGAAACCAGTGATAAACAGCTCCCATAATTACCATAAGAGGAGCGATACCCATAACCATATGAAAGTGCGCGATAACAAAATAAGTATCTGACAATGGAACGTCTACACTAACATTGCCTAAGAAAATTCCTGTAATACCTCCGTTAACAAAGGTAACAATAAAACCAAGACACCAAAGCATAACAACATTCATTCTAATATTTCCTCTCCAAAGAGTTAAAATCCAATTGTAAACTTTCATTGCTGTAGGAACTGCTATGATAAGTGTTGTGGTTGCAAAAAAGAAACCAAACCATGGGTTCATTCCGCTAACATACATGTGGTGTGCCCATACAAAAAAGCTTAGTGCACCAATACCAACAATAGCCCAAACCATCATTCTATAGCCAAATATATTTTTTCTAGAATGTACTGAAATTAAATCTGAAATTATTCCAAATGCTGGTAATGCAACTATATAAACTTCCGGGTGTCCAAAAAACCAAAATAAGTGTTGAAAAAGAATAGGACTTCCTCCGCTATACTCTAAAACTTCGCCAGCTTTTAATATTGTTGGCATAAAAAAACTTGTTCCAAGCACATTGTCTAAAGTCATCATTAGCGCACCTACTAATAATGCTGGAAACGCTAACATCGCTAAAACAGTTGCTGTAAAAATACCCCAGACTGTTAAAGGCATTCTCATTAACGTCATGCCTCTAGTACGAGCTTGAAGAACAGTGATTAAATAGTTTAGTCCTCCCATAGTAAATCCTGCAACAAATAATACTAAAGATATACACATTAGTAATATACCCATGCCATGTCCCGGCGTTCCTTCTAAAATTGTTTGAGGTGGATAAAGAGTCCATCCCGCTCCTGTTGGTCCTCCTGGAACAAAAAAGCTCGCTAATAAAACTCCTACTGCAACAAAAAATGACCAAAAACTTACCATGTTTAGATATGGAAAAACCATATCTCTAGCACCAACCATTAACGGAATTAGATAATTACCAAAGCCACCGAGAAAAAGTGCAGTTAAAAAATAAACTACCATTATCATTCCATGCATTGTGACAAACTGATAATAGTGTTCTGCAGTCATAAAACCCGCAAGTCCTGGAAATCCTAATTGTAAACGCATTAACCAAGAAAGAATAAGACCGATTATTCCTGTAAATGTTGCTAGAAGAAAATACTGAACTCCAATAACTTTTGCATCCTGGCAAAAAACCCATTTAGTAATAAAGCTATGTCCATGATACAGATCTTGTTCTGGTATCTCTGCTGGTCTTACATAATCAATATCTGGGGATAAACCTGAACCGCCTCCAGAAATTGTTTCTGATGATTGTGCCTGTATTGTCTTATTATCGTTAAAGTCTTCTGACATTTTTTTCCTTTATTATTACCATTTAATTTATTTTTTTGCTAATTTTGTTTTATCATTTTCTAATAATTTTTGTTTTGCAATTAAGTCAGAAAATGTTTCTTGCTCTTGAAGCCAATTTTTATAATCTTGATTATCTTGAACTATAACTCCACCTCTCATAGCATAGTGACCAACCCCACAATACTCCGCACATAAAACCTCGTACTCTCCAGTTTTATTGGGTTCAAACCAATAGTAAGTTACAATTCCTGGAACCGCATCCATTTTTGCTCTAAATTGAGGAACATACCAGTTATGAAGAACATCTACAGATCTTAATAATATTTTAACTGGTTGTTTATTTTCCAAATTTATAACATCACTTTGTATCATTACATCATCTTTTCCATAAGGATCATCTAAATTAATACCAAATGGATTTTCATCATTAATATTGATAACTTGTGTTGTTCCTAATTTTCCATCTTCTCCGGGTAATCTATATTGCCATCCCCATTGCCAAGCCATTACATCAATCTCAAGTGCATTTTTTGGAACACTTACATACTGATTCCAAATTATAAGTCCTGGTGCTAAAAGTGCTGCTACACCTAATGTCGTGGCCCATGTAAGAATTTTTTCTAATTTTTTATCTTCTGGTTTGTATTCGGCTTTTCGATCTTCTTTATAAGAAAATTTAAAAACACAATAAACCATGAAAAGACAAACTGCTACAAATACTCCCCCACCGATCCAGAATGTTAAGGTAATAGTATCATCCATTCCTCCCCAATTAGAAGCAACATCAGTCCAATACCAAGGTGTAAAAATATGGAATAGTACCGATCCAAGAATGACTAAAAAAAATATTATACCCGCATGCATAGCTGTTTATATAGAATAATAAATGCATAAATACCTATGACAAAATGTCATAAAATGATCTTAAATAAACTAGTATATTCAAGGATAATATGTTCGGCAAATTAGGTATCTTAATTTCAATACTCGTTTTAGTTTTACTTTTTTATATAGTCATATCTTTGGGAGCTGGAGCTTTCTCTAAAGACAAACTTAAGCCAGAAACGAAGGGGTATTTAAAATCAGTTAATATACTATTAATAATAATTGCAACTGTTGGAACTATTTTAGTTTTATTTTTATAATTGATTTAAGCTATCAATGATTTGCACCATGCAATTACTGAGTCATTATAAATAAACATAATTCCAAAAAAAACTATCCAAACAATAAACAAAAATAACCAGTACAAAGACAAGGCGTTTATATTTTTTTCTTCATTTGCATAATCTTTTTCATTTAATTTAAATATTCTTGAACTAACTTTTCCCCAAAAAAATAAACCTCCAAGAAGATGGATTCCATGTAATGTCGTAAAAATATAAAAAGAAGAAAAGTAAGTATTTGTATCTACAAAGTTTCCACTTTTCATAAGTTGATACCACAACATTAATTGTAAAAATAAAAATAAATAACTTAACCCCCCTACATAAATTAAATTTTTTCTAATTTTATCAGTTAAATTTTTTTTAAGATCGCTGCTTATTTTATTAAAAAAAAAAGTAACAATAATTAAAACTAAAGTATTAATCCATAACAAGTAAGTTTTTAAAATAAAAGTTGTATCTTGTTCCGGAGGAAGAGAATAAAGGTATCCAGTAAATACTAAACTAAATATAGCTGTGCTAACACCAAAAATTATAATCACAGCAGACATTTGATTTGAAAGATCAAATGTACGACCAGAATGAGTGTTGTCTATTGCAGCTTGATTTTCTTCCCAAGGTTTTTGGGCCAGTGTGCCAAATAGTTTCTTTATGATAGACATAATGTTTATATAGTTAGTATAAAAAAATTTACAATAATGAAATTAAAAACTTCAATAAGTATTTTGGCTGGCTGTCTTATAATTTTTTTATTTATCATGCTGCCAGTTTTTTTATCGATGCAAGATAAAAAAGAAGAAGCTATTGCATCATTTAAAGGTTCTGAATTTTCACTTAAAGATATGAATAATAATATAATTACTCAAGATTCTTTTAATGGACCATTAACAGCAATTTTTTTTGGATTTACAAATTGTCCGGATGTTTGCCCAATGACATTAAACAAGATGGATATTGCTATAGATAAATTAAAAAATAAAAAACAGCATGTAAAATTTTTTTTTATAAGTGTCGATCCAGAGAGAGATACTCCAGAAGTTGTAAAAAACTATTTAAGTAATTTTGACAATAATTTTGTTGGTATTACCGGGGAACCAGAAAAAATTTTTCTTCTTTATCAATCGTGGGGTGTTATGAGTAAAAAAATATTTTTAGAAAATGGAGAATATGACATAGATCATAGTTCACCGGTTATACTTTTAAAAGATGGAAAATATATTTCAATGATTTCTCATCGTGATGATATTAAAGATTCTGTGAAGATTCTTAAAAAATATTTATAAATTAAGATTATAGTTTATTATTGAAATTATAGATATAGTTGCAGTTTCGGTTCTTAAAATATTTTGATTAATATTAATTGATTTAACACCTTTAAATTTTAATATGAGTTCTCTTTCATTTTCAGAAAAATCACCTTCCGGTCCAACAATTGCACATAATGGTTTATTAGCCTCTTTATTAATTTCTAATTTTTTTTTTTCAGAATTTAAATCGGTAAATACTAAATCTATCTTTTTTGAATTATTGCTTAAAAAGTTTTTTAAATTTTGAGGTTTTTCTAGTGTGGGAATATTAATTCGATTAGATTGTTCTGTGGCCTCAATAATTATTTTTTCTAATCTTTCTTTATTTATTTTTCTAACAATAGTTCGATCAAATATTATTGGTATAAATCTGGTTACTCCTAGCTCGGTTGATTTTTGGATCATAAAATTAAAATAGTTCGATTTAATAGGAGAAAAAGCTAGCCAAATTTCTTTATCAATATTCTTTTGTCTTAATTTTTCTATCACAATAAATTCTATTATACCTTTGGATATTTCTTTTATTTTAGCCAACCATTCGCCATTGCTATTAAATAAAGAAAAATTTTCGCCAACTTTAATTCTCATTACTTTTGTAAGATAATGAGACTGTTGTTTATTAAGTTTTGACCCAAAATTTAGAGATAAACTTTCTGAAAAAAATAATCTAATATTGCTCATTGAGATTAAATTAGTTTATGAAAAATATTAAAGCAATCATATTTGATGCATACGGCACATTATTTGATGTCAATTCTGCTGCTGAAAAATGTAAAGAAAAAATCGGTGATAAGTGGGAAGGTTTTGCGAATTACTGGAGAACTACTCAATTAGAATATACTTGGCTTAGAAGTCTAATGAAAAGACATAAAGATTTTTGGATGATTACAGAAGACAGCTTGGATAAATCAATGAAGGTTTTTAATATAGAAACAAGTATGAAAAACGAACTATTAGATCTTTATAAAGTTTTATCATCTTATCCTGAAGTTAGGGAAACTTTAGAAAAGCTTAAAGAAAAAAAATATAAATTATCTATTTTATCAAATGGTACCCCTTCGCTTCTTAATCAATTAGTTTCTAATAATAATTTAGAAAATATTTTTGATGATATTTTTTCTATAGAAGAAGTGGGCGTATTTAAACCAGACTCAAAAGTTTATGACATCCCTATCAAAAAGTACAAAATTCAAAAAGATGAGATTGCATTCTTAAGCGCGAATACTTGGGATGTTTCTGGTGCAGGAAATTTTGGTTATAATTCTATTTGGGTTAATAGAAATAATGGTATTTTTGATAACTTGGATTATTCACCAAAAAAAAATGTTAAAAATATAAGTCAGTTACTTGATATTATATAATTAAGTTATTAACTATTTGAGTCTATGGGAAATGTATTAGATTTATAATGTCAAATATTGAAGTTAAAAAAATTATTAAACCTATTCTTGCTTCTGATGGAGCTGGAGTAAAATTAAAAAGAAGCATTGGAGTTGAGCCAGATTATTTTGATCCTTTTTTAATGTTAGATGAATTTGGATCTGAAGATAAAGATGATTACATTGGAGGCTTTCCAGCTCATCCTCATAGAGGAATTGAAACTGTAACCTATATGCTGCAAGGTGAATTTGAGCATGAAGATAGCACTGGAGCGAAAGGTAGAATGAAATCTGGAGATGTGCAGTGGATGAAAACAGGTAGCGGCATAATTCATTCTGAAATGCCTGCAATGTCTGAAGGTCGACTTCATGGATTTCAGCTATGGATTAACATGCCCGCAAAATTAAAAATGAATAAACCTGATTATATATACCTCGATTCAGATAAAATGAGTGTTCATAAAGATGACGGCAAACAAATAAAAGTTATAGCTGGAAAATTTGAAAAAGCAGAAAGTCCGGTTAAAGATCATAACGTCGAACCGGTATATTTTGATGTTGAATTAAATAAAGATAAAGAATTTAATTTTAAACTACCACCAACTCATAATACATTTATTTATTTAATTAATGGAGAAATAGAAATTGGTACAAAAAATCATGATCAAATTAAAGACAGTACCTTAATATTGCTAGAAAAAGGTGACGATTTAAATGTTAGAGCTAATTTAAAATCAAAATTCCTAGTGATTTCAGGAAAACCAATTAATGAGGAAATTGCTAGAGGAGGACCTTTTGTAATGAATACTAAAGCAGAGATCTTGCAAGCAGTTCAAGATTATCATAATGGTACATTTATAAAATAATGAAAGCTATAAAAATTAAAAAACCTGGTGGACCAGAAGTATTAGAGTTGGAAGACATAACTTTAAGAAAACCGGTAAGGGATGAAGTTATAATTGAACACACGGCTATAGGCTTAAATTATATTGATACATATCATAGATCAGGATTATACCCTCTTATATTTCCATCAGGATTAGGGATGGAAGCTACAGGTATTATTAAAGAAGCAGGTCCAGATGTAAAAGATTTTTCTGTAGGAGATAAAGTGGCTTATGCATCAATTCCACTTGGGGCATATTCTACACATAGGATCTTTAAAACAAAAAGTTTGGTTAAAGTGCCAGATGAAATTGATTTAACTTTGGCAGCAACACTTATGACAAAAGGTTTAACTACTTTCTATTTGTTATATAAAACTTATCCTGTTACTTCTGGTGAAACTATCTTATTTCATGCGGCTGCTGGAGGTGTTGGTCAAATATTTTGCCAATGGGCAAAAAGCTTAGGATGCAAAGTTATTGGCACTGTTGGAAGTGATGAAAAAATTAGTTTGGCAAAAAAAAATGGTTGCGATGAAGTAATAAACTATTCTAAAGAAGATTTTTCAAAAAAAGTTATTGAATTAACTAATGGAAAAGGAGTTCCAGTAGTTTATGACGGTGTAGGAAAATCAACATTCGAAAAATCTGTTAAATGTTTAAAAGAAAGAGGAATGATGGTTTCTTTTGGAAATGCATCTGGAGCTCTAGAACCAATTAATGTTCCAAAAATGTTACAGCCAAAAGGATTATTTTTTGTAAGACCTTCGATGGGTCAATATTTGCACACCAAACAAGAATTAGATGAGGCTTCTAAAACATTGTTCGAAAAAATAAGTTCTGGAAAAGTTAAGGTAGAAATTTTTAAAAAATATAAACTAGACAACGTCAAACAAGCGCACATTGACATTGAGTCTAGAAAAATTGTTGGTCCTGCAGTAATTATTCCAAACTAATCAATATTAACGTCCATATCAGACATGTGTAACCTTAATGCGTTTGTTGATATTTGAATTTCTCTAATAAAAAAAATTATAGATATTATCATTGACAAACAGCAAGAACCAAAAATTATTCTGGCTAAAAAAACTTCATCTAAATAAAGAGCAAAAACTGTTAACATATTAAATAAAAATCCAAATGCAGCAAACATTATAGTCCATCTTATAATTGTAATTCTACTACTTAAGTTCATAAACTGCTTTTTCCACTCTGTTGGTATATGTTTTTCATAAACGTGTTCATCATGAAGTTCTCTTATAAGTTTGCTTAGTGTGTGAAATCTGTTGCTATAAACGCTCATAAGCAAAGGAATTGCTGGAAACATTAAAGCAGTCACAGTGTAGTCTATATTCATACGAATCAATTTGATTATGAATCTAGCCTTTGTTATTTACAAGTAAATTATAATGCAAAACATCAAATTAATAATCGAATTAACTAGATTAAATAAGCCAATTGGCTTTATGCTACTGTTTTGGCCTTGTCTTTGGGGTCTTACACTTTCGTATAATTTTAACTTACCATTAAATATATTCTTTTTTTATGGACTGCTTTTTTTTTCTGGCTCTGTTTTAATGAGATCTGCTGGATGTATAGTTAACGATATATCTGATAAAAATTTTGATAAATTGGTCGAGAGAACTAAGAATAGACCCATCGCATCTGGAAAGATTTCAATAAGATTGGCAATTATTTATGCTACTATCTTGTGTGCTATTGCATTTGTTGTTCTGATTAATTTTAACAAATTTACAATCTTGATGGCTTTGATATCTATGCCTCTTGCCTTTAGTTATCCTTTGATGAAAAGATTTACTTATTGGCCTCAATTATTTTTAGGAATTACATTTAATTATGGCTTAGTTTTAGCCTGGATTTCAATAAAAAATGATATTTCTATAATTCCAATAATGTTATACTTGGGAGCCATATTTTGGACACTGGGTTACGACACTATATACGGATATCAAGATATAAAGGATGATGAAATAATAGGAGTTAAATCAACTTCGATAAAATTTAAAAACAATCCGAAGAAATTTGTTTTAATTTGTTATTTAACTTTTATCGCCGCATTAATTTTAATAGGGGTACTAATGAAATTTAATTTATTTTATTTCTTATTTTTAATTATTCCATTCTTTCAATTAATTTTTTCACAAATTTATAAATTAAATGTAAAAGATCCATTAAATTGTTTAGATAAATTTAAAAGCAACAATTTTTTAGGATTAATAATTTTTATAAATTTATTGATTGGTAAAATTATATAAAAATGAATAATATTGAAATATTAAAAAGATTATACAGAGATTATACAAAAAAATTTTTGAATAAAATTTTTTTAGCTGTTTTTTTTTCAATTTTAGTTGCAGGAAGCACATCTGCAACAGCTTGGCTTTTAGACCCTGCTATTGAAAAAATATTTATCAATAAGGACCAAACTTTAATATTAGTGATACCTTTTTTTATAATTGTTGCATTTGCAACAAAAGGAATTTCATTATATTTCGCAAAAGTCATAATGATAATTGTTTCAGAAGAAGTTAAAAAAAATATTCAAACAGATATGCTGTCTTCTTTTATTAAGGCGGATACAGAATTAATAGAAAATAAACATTCTGGTAAATATGTTTCAAATCTAAATTATGATGTAAGTCAAATTACACATATGCTTAGTTCTTCATTACTAAATATTTTTAAAGATAGCTTAACTCTAATTGGTCTACTAACGGTAATGTTTATCCAAAATTGGAGACTTTCACTGATTGCTATTATTATGATTCCATTGGCATCTATTACTGCAAAAAAATTGGGAAAAAGAATTAGCAAAGTTACAACTGAAGCTCAAGAAAGATCAGGGGATCTCA
>Ga0208749_1000360_pt1 | contig 11425 bp, 12 predicted proteins | sample Knorr_S15_td_DCM_FD_185601 | JGI IMG/M metagenome (GOLD analysis project Ga0208749, IMG submission 185601) | Marine microbial communities from Southern Atlantic Ocean transect - Knorr_S15_td_DCM_ad_63m_LV_B (SPAdes) (version 2) | ecosystem: Environmental > Aquatic > Marine > Oceanic | place... | reverse complement strand
TTACTTCATACCCAGCGGTTATCAGTCTGTTAACTGCGACCGAATCCATACCATCTGTAACTGCTACCCTACCCACGTTAAGATGCGTTGACGACAAAGTGATGAACATTTGTTATTGGAAGTGTCTCTAAAAATCGGCTAAATACGGTTTCAATACATTTGCTACTTTATTTGAAAATAGAACCGCGCGTTTCTTGATGTAATTTCGCTCCGTCGATTACATGGCGGCATCGCTGGAATCGCTTATCACTGCCATACTGATACTACTAACTCCCGTTTTTCTTGCGATTCCATTGTCATTAGGTTGGAAATGGTGGGTAGGTACAGAACCGGAACACGTCCACTATAGGGAAAAGGTCAGATTAGTTCTAGACGCCGGGCTACCACTTAGCCGGTTTAGAAAGGAATTAGATGCTGAGGCCAGGATTGTCAACATAGACCCCGAAAGACAATCTCGAATAGAATCAGACTTATTGTTTCCAATGCGCGTGAAACATTTTCTCTTAATGCCAGGTCTTGTAGTATGGCCATTACTTGGACTATTTGCGGCTCTGTTAACAATTCCTCTAATGCCGATTTTATGGTTTTTTGAGTGGCTTCTAATCGAAAAAAGGGTTTTACTATGGATTGGAATCACTGTCCAAAAACTCACTAGATGGGAAATTATTGGTATACCTAGAGTGGAAGATGGCCTAAAAAATCCAGACCCTGTATTATCATCAATTAATAGGATGCCGATTACAGTATTTTTGGGATTATTTGCGTTTCTAATTGTAAGTTATCTTCGGATTGATACGCAATCAGTGTTGATTGTTTCTGGCGCAGTGTACATTATTCTTGTAGCATTTATTTCAGTCATTAGGGCTGGTACATTGAGTACCATGGTATTTGCTGATACCGGGAATAGAAGACTGCTACCTATGGGTACCTTCGTAGAAGATATGCTCGGACCTTGGGTCGGTGTAGGTTTGATATTCTTGATTTCTAGGCAAATTTTCTATGGTACAGAATTACGTTCCGGTGAAATGTTCGGCGATCCAGTGATATTTTCATTAGCTATTTTGCTAGTTTTATACACTGCAACTATGATTGGTGTTGCAGTAGAAATATCATTCTTTAGATCAAGGGCAGAGGCTGTTAGGATAAAATTCCAAAACCAAATGATTGATGAATTTGAACCGCAATTATACTTGTTTACCCGAAATCTAGGTATGCTGAAAATATCCAGATTAATGACTCTTAGACAATGGGTCGAACAAGGTGAAAAAATCAACCTAGAAGATTTAGATAAACTCAAACGCTCGTGAGGATAATTTCTCCCTCAGGAGTATTGACACATATTTCAGAACTAAGTGAAATTTCTCTTGGATGGATCAATAAGTTAATCCAAGACTCACCAAATTGTTGTGAACTAATGATTTCCAATTGCTCTTTGTTTGTTGATTTTGATTTTCCTAACCGCATCTGCATATTTGTCTTGAATGCAGAAGTTGACTTCTTGATACCATCTCTACTTTCCATCCTAGCATGAATCTCTTGGCCAGGGTAACACCCCTTTTTTAGGTCCACAAGTCGTTCTAACCCTAAATTAAATGGGATATGGCCAGAAACATCTACTGAGTAATCGATCATGCCGGCAATTGAGAGCATTGCTATGGCTGAATTCACCTCTCCAATCCCGGCACCATTTGTTTTGAACAAATCGGTTATTTCATAATATTCTCGGCTCGGAATGAGCATTTCGTAGATACTAAAATCATCCTCTATTTTAATTACTGAAATCATCGAATCGGAAAATTTAGTCCAATGACCTGCGTGTAATTCGGCTTGGTTAATTCCAAGCCCGCGAAGGATTCTTTCGGGCTGTTTTCCGTAAATCAGTATTCGATGCACTGCTCCGTCGCCACTTGAAACCTCAATCTTTTCATTCCATGGAACTCCACTCGTGAGTGTTTTACGAAGAATTTCCGACATTGAATCGTTATGGAGCAATAAAATTTCTTCACCTAAATCTACATGCATTTGGTAAGTTGCGATACGACCATTTAGGTCGCAAATAAAGGATTCTTTTCGAGTTAAATTAGAATCATTAGAAACGTCTACAGTTAGCATTCTGTTGAGATGATTCCTGGCATCCTTACCAGAAACTAGTGTTACTGCGGTTGGGATTTCTACAATATCTGCCAGTGGTGGAATCATAGCACAACCACCGATTAAAAAATTCAGCCAAATGATTGCCCGCAGCCGCATGCTCTGTCCGCGTTTGGATTATCCATGTGGAATCCACCGCCCATTAAGGAGTCTTTGAAATCGAGTTTTAATCCGTTAAGTAATGCACTATCGTTATCATGAATTAGGATTGTGACTCCATCAATATTGATTGTTTGGAAGCCCTCTTCTTCTGGTCTTTCTACCACCACCATGTCATACAGATATCCAGAGCACCCTCCTGCCTTTGCACTGATGATTAGTACATGGGTTTCAATCTGTTCCCCAATTGCTGATTTTACTGCCGATCTAGCAGCTGGGGTGACTTCTATGTTTACATCAACACGCTCAGTGATAGTTGCAATAGGTAGCGAGAAGCCAGTTCCCTCAATTAGAGACACGAAGTCAACCTCGGGAGACCCATATATCAACCATTCCTGCGTTTAACTCATCTTCCGTCAATCCAATAGAATAGGTCCTGTTAGCCAACACGTGCCCGGGTCCAGGGAGTCTGATGTGATTCGAATATCCAATCATGGTTCTGAGCGTGTAGTGGACACTTTGGCGATAGAAGCCCCGCTCTCGATGGAATTGATTCACAAAGGGAGAACTTATCCTTTGGGAATTACTATGCGTACACCCGGAAATGATCTAGATCTGATAGTGGGATTTCTACACTCCGAGGGGATAATTGAACAATACAAAGATATCGAAAATGTATCTGAAGCAGAAGGTATAATTTCAGTTGTTTTAAGTGACAATTTACAATTCGATATAAATTCACATCGTCGGCAAACACTTACTTCTTCGGCATGTGGTGTTTGTGGTAAAGCATCATTAACAAATTTACATCAAATTCATACAAAAATCCTCAGCGGGTCTTTCAAAGTCAAATCAGACCTACTATCTGAGAATTTGAAAATGCTCAACTCTATCCAACCATTATTCCAATTGACTGGTGGCACCCACGCCGCAGTTGCATTCGATAATAATGGAAATGTTATTGCATCTAGGGAAGATGTTGGTAGACATAATGCGCTTGACAAACTAATTGGGTATATGTTGCGCAATGGCACCCTGAATACTGAAGATTCTATTCTACAAGTTTCTGGTCGTTCCTCTTTTGAATTGGTTCAGAAAACAATACGGGCTGGTTTTCCAATTATGGCGTCTGTCGGGGCAGCTAGTTCCCTAGCGGTAGACCTTGCTAGAGAATACAACTTGACACTAGTGTGCTTCCTCAAACCAGAATCTATGGTTGTCCACTCTGCACCTAATCGAATCACATAATGGATACGAACAATATTCATTGAATATATCAACAAAATGAATAAGAGTCAGTAGGTGGGTTAGTCGTGAGCAGGGAGACTAATGAGACCCCTCCGATTGAGGAAAACCCTCCAATTACTGGAAAACCTTCTTCTTCCGCAGCTGGCGCTACTGCAATTCTATCCACAATTAAACACGGCATTACACGGTCTGGTGTAACTGGGTCAATTAGCTCACTTTCTAAAGTTAACAAATTTGGTGGATTCGATTGCCCTGGTTGTGCATGGCCGGATCCAGATGATCACCGAACAATAGCTGAGTTTTGTGAGAACGGGGCGAAAGCGGTTGCTGATGAAGCGACAAGTAAGAAAATCACAGCCAATTTCTTCCAAAAACATTCAGTGGGGGAATTATCTCTAAAGTCCGATGAATGGCTAAATTCTCAAGGCAGATTGACTTCCCCCATGCTATTGGATGAAGGTATGGATAATTACATCCCTATTTCTTGGAAAGAATCGTTTGAATTGATTGCAGATGAGTTATGTTCTCTAGAAAACCCCAACCAATCTATTTTCTATACATCTGGCCGCACTAGCAATGAGGCAGCATTTCTTTGGCAATTGTTAGCTCGTGGATTCGGAACTAACAATCTACCAGATTGTTCCAATATGTGTCACGAATCTTCTGGATTTGCCCTATCTGATTCTATTGGTATAGGTAAAGGAACAGTAAAGTTGGAAGATTTCAATTCAGCTGCGCTAATTTTAGTCGTCGGTCAAAATCCAGGAACTAATCACCCTAGAATGCTCACTGCGTTAAGAGATGCCAAGAAGCACGGTGCTTCCATAATATCAATCAATCCACTTATTGAAACCGGTATGAAGAAGTTCAAACATCCTCAAAATCCGCTCGAAATGCTTGGTTCTGGGAAATCGATTTCAGACAGGCATGTTAGAATCAATATTAATGGAGATATGGCATTTTTCCGCGGGCTGAATCATTGTATTGTTAAGAATCATAATTATGATCTAAATTTCATTGAAGAACATACATCTGGCTTCGAGGATTACAAAGCATCCATCGAAAGCGTTGACTGGGATCAAATCGAATCTATTAGTGGTATAAGTCGCCAAGAGATAGAATCGATTGCGAAAATTATCTCTGAATCTAAATCAATCATTACCTGTTGGGCCATGGGAATCACACAACACCATAATTCAGTTGAAACAATACAAGAGATGGTCAATACACACTTACTAGGTGGGCACATAGGTAGGAAAGGCGCGGGATTATGTCCCGTCAGAGGCCATTCCAATGTTCAGGGAGATAGAACTGTTGGAATCAACCATATTGCGAATCCTTCCCTTATTCGAAATATACAAAATAGTACGGGTATACAAACCCCAGAGAAGCATGGTTTTGACGCTGTAAATGCAGCTCGGGCGATGTTAGAGGGAAAGGCGAAGGTATACCTAGCAATGGGAGGGAATTATCTCTCAGCAATGTCTGATACCAAATTAATTGCTAAAGCTATGAATAGTTGTCAACTAACCGCTTTCGTTTCTACTAAATTAAATCGCAATCATCTGGTAACAGGCCAAAAATCGCTTATTCTCCCATGTCTTGGGAGGACTGAAGTTGATGAACAAACTACTGGGAAACAATTCGTTAGTGTAGAGAATTCAATGGGTATTGTGCATAGTTCTCAAGGTCATATGAAGCCTGCTTCAGATGAATTATTGTCAGAAGTAGCAATTATTGCTGGAATCGCTTCGGCACTTGAGTCTAGGCGCCCTATGAGCGATTTAGACTGGAATAATTTAGTTGAAGATTATGATCGAATTAGAGATATAATCGAGCACACAATAACTGGGTTCAATGATTACAATTCTCGAGTTAGGGCAAAAGCTGGTTTCTATCTTCCCAATCCACCCAGGGATAATCTAACTTTCAATACACAAACAGGGAAGGCTAATTTCAGATTTCACAATATATCGAGCCTGTCTCCTAAAGAAAATGAATATGTGATGATGACCATACGATCTCATGACCAATACAACACAACAGTATATTCAGGGGAAGATAGATACCGTGGGATTAAATCAGGCAGAAGAATTGTGATGATGAATCCAATTGATCTTAAAGAAAGTAACCTACGTGCTGGGGATTTAGTAAACCTAACCTCTGTTTTCCAAGATGAACTTCGGCATTCTTCAAATTGGTATTTGGTAGAATATGATATCCCTAGAGGGAATATTGCGACATATTTCCCAGAGGCAAACGAATTAATTCCATTAAATTCAACTGCATCAGGCAGTAATACCCCGACAAGTAAATCGGTTATAGTAAGAGTTTACAAATCTCAGGATTGAAGTTTGGAGGATTTATTCTGTTCTTTCAGTAGTAAAGAGCATCGATTCATTTGGGTTTTACACAAACGCATTTCTTCCTCATCTAATTCTCTATTCAGTGCCTGCTGAAAACATTTTACAGCATCAGCGAAATGTTCCATAGCGGCATAGGAGGACCCCATATTGTAGAGTGTTCTACCCGTGACCATAGTAGGGTCCATGGAGATCGCTTGGTGGTACGATTGTATGCTTTCGGAGAATTCTCCCAATTGATGAAGGGCATGGCCTCGCCCATTATGACACCTTACACGTAGCTCTTTTTCTTCTCTAGGTGCTGATGAAATTGCTTTTTCGAAACAATTCAATGCCTGGTCACCCTTATCCGCACCCAGCAAATTTAGTCCCTTGTTGTACCACTCTATAGCTACATTCACACTACTTTCGTCAATCGTTGTATTCTGTGCGGCAGATAATTTCGCTTCTTCTGCCGCAGTAATAAGGTCGACACTTGCCTCTTCATCTGAAGATGATGTAGCTTTCTTGAATTCCTCAGCCTTTTGCTTACATTGCTTTGCCTTCTCTGCATGACCTGCCGATTCTAGGGCTTCAGCCAAACCTATCCATGAATTATATGTAGAACCGTTTTCTTCGATAATTTTCTTCCATGTCTGAATCGCCAATGCATGATTGCCTGATTCCGTAGCATCCTTTGCTTTTCTTTCTAAAACGACCAATGTATCTTCAAGTGAGATTTCTAATTCTCCCTCATCTTCATCCGGGACAAATTCTGCGTATTGAACTTCTTCGGTTGCGACAGGTGAAAATTCTACAATTTCTTCTTCCGGCTCTATCATATCATCTTCTATCTTTGTCAATAATTCCGCGGCTATGTTTAGGCTTGCGTCTAATTGTAAACTATAATTCAATGATTGAATTGCGTCCTCAATGAGGTTTAATGCATGGAGACAAAATCCGCAATAGTACCACATCATCGGATTGGTGGAATATTCTCCTTCTAATGCCGGTGATATCTTTTCCATAGCAAATTGGAATTGCGACTTCTCAATTAACAAGGCGACTTCGTCGATTAGATTATTGGATTTAGAAGGAATTGCCTCTGCAATAATTACTGGCGCTTCTTCTTCGGTTACGTTTGTGGAAAAATCTTCGGGCGATAACAAATTTTGTAATTGGTCATTATCCAATCCTAGATCTACAGCTGCTGCTGCGTATTTGGCTGCTAAGGACGAATCGCGTTGTGAAAACAAGAATGCTAAATTAGCAGCAGTGGGGGCATGAAAACGATTGATTAGAAACGCTCGTTCAAACGCTACTATCGCCGCATCAATATCACCAAGAGTGTGGTTTACTACTCCTAATCCATACCAAGCGGCTGAATTATCCGATTGGGAATCTATGAGATTCTCATATTCTGATTTCGCCGAAGCATAGTCGCCACTAGTGACGAACTCTTGAGCCCGGTCAAAAATCTCTGTAGACACAGACTTATCGCGATATGAACAAGGGATAAGATTTCTGAATCAATGAGTGCTAATGTATCGTCCTATTCACTAGGTGCCGGATCGTCCAGACGATTCTCTTCGTCAAGTCTTGCTTTTGCTATTCCTGCGAAATATACCATCATGGGTACGGCGATTAATAGGAAAAAGCAACCAACTAATGTTGCTATTCCGTATAATGTTTCTTGGACTGGATCGATTTTAAATTCTGAAACAGAAATCAATTCATGTTCTGTTAGGGAAAAACTCACTAGAATCCCTTCTGGTGATACTAACTCGCCATCGACATATACCCCAACTATCCAAGTAGTGGTTACTCTCTCTTGGGAGATCAACTCCAATATCTCTAATTCGGCCTGAGATTCATTATCAGCTCTTTCATAACCTACTCCTTCAATGGGTAAAACTAGTGAAGATCTACCTCTCATTACAACTTCTTGTGAATCAATCATCATACTATGTTCGTAGGCTTCATCGCAAGAGTCGGAAATTTCATCGAATTCCTTACAATTGAATATCGAATCACCATCTTCGCCCAAAAGAGGTGAATGATACCATCTGGAACTAGTAGAAGTAACAATCAATTCAGCGTTATTGGGTGCATTTGTTACAGTGATATTAACCCAAGTAGGGGATGAAGTTGTTGCGGTGTACCAAGATGACTCATTTTCATTTTCTAATTGAAGTTGATAATCCACGCTCTCATTAGTAGTCTCATATCTATAATATTCACTATCTATTGTAGCAGAGTATACTGCATAAGATAATACCAAAATCAACACTAAACCTAAACCTACCATCGTCCGAAGCATGTTCGGGTTCCTTGATAGGGACTTCCTCATTGATATGGCGAACCACAAGGGAGGTTTGAACCATTGTGTGGAGTGCGCAAGAATGCAGTACCAAGACGCTATAGGTTTCAGTCATGTCATCACCGTTATATACGGCCTCAAGGTCGGCCGGGCGCTACAAGGTGAGTGTATGACGACGTTCCATGATATACCAGCCGACCTTCTGATTGCGGACCTCGCTCAGAGATTAGCTGAGAATGACTCAATCAATGCTCCTGAGTGGGCTGATTTTGTAAAGACTGGAACCCACAGAGAGAAGCCACCTGAACAATCAGATTGGTGGTTTGTTCGGTGTGCAGCAGTATTACGTAAGGTAGCCATGAAAGGGCCGATTGGTACTAATCACATGTCGCAACAATTCGGAGGTCCAAAAAACCGAGGAGTAAAACCTAACCGAGCCGTCTCCGGTTCGAGAAAGGTTGCTAGGACTGCTCTACAGCAATTAGCCGCTGCCGGATTTATCACAGATTCTTCCAACACTGCCGGGACTGTAACACTTGGAAAGATAATTTCTCCAACCGGGCAATCACTTTTGGACGAAAGTGCACACAGTGTCCGTCCTTTAGCAGAGGAAAGGCACCCTGAACTTGCAAGATATTGATGAGGTGAAATGATGGCGCGCCACAAACCATTCGGTAAGAAGCAGCGACTAAACAAGGTCACCAAGCAAAATCGGAGAGTTCCCGTTTGGGTTATGCTTCGAACCGCCAGGAACACAACGTCCCATCCTAAGCGCCACCACTGGCGTAGGTCGAAACTTCAGAGGTGATTTGGTTGGCTGAGGTAAAGGAAATGGTAATCCCGCTTCGTGCTGCTTGGAATGTTCCTAGAACAAAGCGCGCTAACCGGGCCATGACTGAGATTCGCAACCATGTATCTCAACACATGAAGATCCAAGAAGATGAAGAAATATGGATAGACCAAGCGGTTAACGAAGTTATCTGGTCTCGAGGAATGCAAAAGCCTCCACGTAAGATTAGAATCGTTTGTACTAGGGAAGAAGGCTTCCCTCTTGAAGTAAAATTGGCGGAGGAATGAGAGTTATGGGTAATATTCGACCGTCGTTCATCAAGACCAGAGCCTTACATTTATTGGAGATTTATCCTGATAAATTTACAGATAACTTCGAAACTAACAAACATCTAGTCGTTGAGTTCACCGATGTTGGTAATAATAAGCGCATGAGGAATTGGATAGCGGGCTATATCACTCGTTATATCCAGCGCCGTACCGATTGATTGGTATGGGCGACTATGCTGAGGTGTCATTTCCCGCATTTGCTACTAATGTCTGCATAGTCTTAGTTGCTCCCGAACACGATGGTAACATTGGTGCAGTCGCTAGGAGCATGATGAACTTCGGAATCACTGATCTAAGAGTAGTGGGTAGGGAAACCGATTGGTCCGAGGAAACTAGGAAAAGGGCGAAGAACGCTCAATATGTACTAAACAATGCTAGTGGTTTCGATAGTCTAGAAGCAGCCACATCAGATTGTTCTCTGGTAGTAGGGACGTCCGGAAAGAGAGAACATGGTGATAAGACTGTAATGAGACATTTTCTATTGCCAGAGGAGCTTCCAGAGCGCTTATCGGGTATTCAAGGAAAGTCCGCCTTAGTATTCGGGCCCGAAGGTAAAGGTTTGGTGAATGACCAATTACGATTATGTGATTTGTTGGTAACAATTCCAACTTGGGAAGGATACCCTATTCTCAACTTGAGTCATGCTGTAACTATCCTCTGCTTTAGTTGGTTTACAAGGGCGTCTGATTCAGCGATACCTGGTACAGAAGGTCGTATTTTAGATGCCGATTTGAGGCGTATATTGAGAGAAGAAGTAACTAGGTTGGTCCGTTCAATTCCTACCAAGGAACATAAGCGACAAGGTATGGAGGAAACGCTAGTCCGAGTAATAATGAGGGGGTTACCTAAAGACGATGAAATTCATCGTATCTTGGGCATTCTTTCCGCCTCCGCAGATTCCTTTGAAGAATCCGAATCATAACCTAATTATCTCTCTCACACTTTGCACTATTTGCGCCGTGTTCTCTAACTGTAACACTTTCAACCCAGCATCTATCACCATATTTTTCTTGAATCATTTTACTAGAGTATTCCATAGCCATTTTAGCAAACATTTCTACTCCTGTTGATTCTACAACTACCATGTCGATAATACCTTTTTGATTCAATAATTCAAATTCGGAAAATTGGGGGTCATCTGAAGCAACTAAGGTCTTGTGATCGAAATTACTCCTGAGCCAAGCCTCCAAATCTTTGAGTCCACCAAAATCAACTACCCAATTTTTTTCATCCAATTCATCCGCACCAAACTCAAACTCAAATTCAAGTGAGTAACCATGTAAGAATTTGCAGTGACTATCTGCTCTCCACTGTCTGAAAGCTGCCGATAGTCCTCTTTCATGTCCATATTTCTTTAAAGAAAAATATTTATTCAAATCAATCACCTCTAAAATTCAAGCATATCGAGTTTATGCAATATCGTGGACCTCTGGCTTCATGGAATAAATGACCTAGATGTGAATCACAATTACTGCACCTAACTTCAATCCTCTTCATTCCATGACTTGTATCAATTATTTGCTCAATATTGGCTTCTTCTATTTCTTCCGAAAACGCAGGCCATCCACACCCTGAATCAAATTTAGAATCAGAATCGAATAGTGAAATACCACAATCAGCGCAATTGTAGATTCCGGATTCGAAGTGTTTGTCATATTCACCAGTAAACGGTCTTTCAGTCCCGTTTTGTTTCATTACATGAAACCGTAATTGAGCCTTTAGAGCTCCTTGTAACACCTCATTCCACGACGTGACGTATTCTACAGGGTCCTCTCTGCCTATAGCATAGAAAGCGAGAATCCTCTCAACATCTGCACCACTCGTTCCACTACTTCTACCATCTTCATCAGGGTTATATGATGTGTTTGTATTCCTGAATATTGTATCAAAGTCAATATTCAATTTATTACAGGATTTTAATGCATCTTTGAGGATTATTTCTTTATCGCCATCAATGTATGGTAGGTGGAATGAAATTCTTTCACTATCCCAGTTCCCTATTGCAAAAGAATCTCCAAGCGATTGATAAAATTCCGGCCTACAATCTGGATATATTGCATGGTCGCCAGAATGTACTCCTAATGCGATACTAACGTCTGTATCCTCTTGTGTTGCTATGGATAGGCCATATCCGTAAAGGATGGAT
>Ga0208749_1000358_pt1 | contig 11439 bp, 9 predicted proteins | sample Knorr_S15_td_DCM_FD_185601 | JGI IMG/M metagenome (GOLD analysis project Ga0208749, IMG submission 185601) | Marine microbial communities from Southern Atlantic Ocean transect - Knorr_S15_td_DCM_ad_63m_LV_B (SPAdes) (version 2) | ecosystem: Environmental > Aquatic > Marine > Oceanic | place... | reverse complement strand
CATCTGGTTCAATTTCATCTTCGTCTTCGTTATTATTATCATCATCAGAACTATCTTGTACGAATGATACTTTAATATTTTGTGCTAGTTGAAATCTGGCAGTACATACTTTCCAAGAACAACCATATTTACCACCAGCCATCCATAGACCATTAAGTTGTACGATTACAACTGCTTTAGCCCCTTTTAGAGATTTTAGAATATCATTAAAAACGAGTGGATTATTATCCATATCATAACAATCGATATCGGCTTCTTCAGATTGATATTTAGCAGAAATTTTAGCTTTAAAAGTAGGAGGATATTTACCAAGTTCTTTACCTGTATTTGGATCTTTATCTATTTTAACGATAGGACTAAATAGTTTTTTAACAAATGCTTTATTATCATCGAAATCATCTTTAAACCATGCTTGACGATTTTCAAAAGCATCATCAATAATTTTTTGTTCGATTTCTTTAAGTTTATCATGAAAAAGTTTAATTTTAGCATTATCTTCCATACCTCTAAATGAGAGATCTAGAGCAGATCCAGGAATAAACTTATCATTACTAATTTCTTCTTTTTTTTCTTTTTCTGAATATGGTGGACTAATACCATATGGGAGATGTAGTGGTGGTGATTGAATAGTTAGTTTTTCAGATCCATAATTAATATAAACTGATTTTGCACCTGACTTAAGTGTTTTAACTTCAGAATATTTAAGTTTTGTAACATCAATTTGCTTGGGAAGAATAACTGGCATTTTATATTTATATAATTAAATTCTTATATAAATTTAATCATTTTTTTTTTATAAAACAAAAAAATAAAAAAGAAATATAAAATGAATGTAATAATAGATATAAAAAAAACTTTTTGGAAAAAACAAGCGCTTATTTATAAAGATAAAGATAAATTTAAAAATAGTGTAATAAAAGATCAAGAAATTATTGCATTTATAGGTGCTTTAATAATGACAATAGTATTTTCATATGACACTATACAAATTAAAAATATAATGGGGTATATTTATATTATATCATTAAATATGTGTATATGTTTATCATCAATGACAACAATAATATCAATTCGAACAATTGTATTAGTAAATTCATTACCATATGAAAAAACAGAAGAATTAATGGATACAATAGAAATACATAAATCTAAATATTATTTTGGATGGTTGCATCCATTTAACTTAATGCAATTAACAATATTTACATTATTTACAACTCATAGTTTAGTTATATATTTAGAATATGGAATAACAGAATTAATAATAACAATACCATTTATAATAATAACATTAGTTTATGTAATGTATGATAATATTATAAGTTATAAAACTCGTTTTAATATAGCAAATGATATATTATTAAATTAAAATAATTAATAATAATAAAAAAATTATTTATAAGTATATTGAAAATTAATGTAAATAATAATAGATAATATTAATGCAATAACTAAAAATATAAATCCAAGTATTTTTAAATAAAAATTATAAGGACATATATTACATTTAGATTTCATAGTGATAATTCTATAAATAAAAGATAAAATTATTCAATAATATATACAATTATTAAATTATATAATAGTATTATTATAAATAAAATAAAAAATACAATTAAACAATCTAATATATATATAGCAGCATTTTTTAATTTTTGACCCTTAGGACCTAAAATAATAGAAAATATGAAACCAAAAATCATAAAAGTAATTAAAAATTTAAAAGATTTAATAGTATTATCAATAAAACGAATTTTTGTTTTAGGAGTTTTTTTAAGTAAAACATCTAATAATAATATCAAAAAGATGAATAATAAAATAGAGATAATAAATATTAAAATATTCCATTTATATGCGCTAACTTGCGTACCTAAACTAGTTATTAGATAGTATATACCTGGTATAACTATAAATAATATAAAAAGACAGAATAGTAACCATTGCCACCATTTCCATTTTTCAGGATGATGATAATGATGTGTCAAACCATGTTTTTTAAAACCGAGCAATTTAGAAATAATAGAAGGTTCGCTCATTAAATAAATAATCTATATTATATAAATATTTTAAACTAATAATAAAATAATAGCAATAGAAGTAATTAATACAATAATAGCTAATTTAAAAAATTGTTTTAATAAATTAATAATACCAGATTTTTTAATAAAATTATCTTCTTCCATATAATTATTAATAAAAAATATTGGTAATGCAAATAATATAAAAAGTATGAATATTAGAAATATTATATATATAATAGTTTCTCTTTTATAATTAGAATCCATTTAATATAATATGATATTATTTTTAATGAATAAATTTATTTTCAATATTTAATATTCTGGAATTAATATTATCTAATTTATAGTTAATATTAGCAATATTATTATTTATTATTTTAATCTGGTCGATAATTATATTAAATTTATCATTATTAATATTATGAATTTTAATAATATTAGAATTAGATGAATCATTTTTAGAACAGGAAGAAGATCTATTAATAAATCTATTATCAAATGATGAAGATAATTTAACAATATTAGGATTATTATTTTTACTATTAGAAGAAGATCTAGTAAAAGATTTATTAAGATCATATTTTGGAGGAGAACTATGTGTTCTGTTAATAAAATTTTTATTAGTATTTGAATTATTTGAAATAGATGAAAATCTACTAGGTGAACTATGAGAACGACTATTTTTTTGAGACTGTGTCCGCATGTGATAATTTATACGATGATCATTATCATAATCATGTATATTATTTTCAAAATGATTTAAATCATTTACATTTTTTTTTAACATACCAAGGGTAAAATTAATACCAGAACTAATTTTAGAATTATTATTTTTGTTAGTCATATAAAATTTATTTATTTTATTTATTTTAAATAGATATATTAATAATGACAAATATTTTTTTAGTAATAGATGCTATTATTACTAAATTATATAGTGATATTCAAAGTTGGTCGTATACAAATTCAGTAATAGTAAATGCTGGTGGATTTACGATAGGTTATTCAACATATTATTATGTAACAGGAATATTAACATTATTAGCACCAATATTTATAATGTTAAAAAAAAATGTTATAAAATTAGGAAATAAAATAGGAATAAATAAAACAGGTATTATATATAATATAATAAATTTTTTTATTAATATAATAATTTTAACATCAACATGGTTAATAACATTATTAATAACATTTTTATTATTAGAATATGTATTAAATATAAAATTATTAGGATTAAAAAGTAATATAAAAGAAGATCAAAAGAAAGATTTTATAATTTCAAAAACGGAAGCAAAAATAAATGAACCAATAATTGAAAATTCAAAAAAATTAGAAAAGAAGAATGAAAAAGAGTTATTAATAGGAACACAAATTCTTAAAACAGAAGAGGAATCATTAGATAAATTAGAAATAAAGGAAGATAAAATTGAATTATTTGATATAAAAAAAGAAGCGGAATATAATAATTTAATAAAAAAAATATTTTAATTTTTTAAATGTAATTCAATTAATCTTTTAATATTATCAGATACATATTTATATTTAATAAATATAGAATTAATATCAAAATCTTTATTATTTTCAATAATGGGATAATAAGAAATAAATGAATTTTCATAAACTTTATTAAATATAAATAAAGGTCTTTCATCAATATTTTTAGTAGCGGAAATAAATGTGGAAGATATTAATAAGTCATCTAATTCTCTTCTAATAATTTTTTTTGAAGCGGTATCATAAGGTTTTCTATGAATTAATAATATAGAAACATTAAAAATATCAGCAATAGTTTTCATTGTAAAATCATTTGGATAAATATTATCATTTTTAATAATTTTATCAAGAATATCAGAAATATATTCAGATGATAATTTACTAAAAAAATGATTTAATTTAGACATTTGAAAAGTTTTAATATTAGTAACATTAATCCATTCATTTTTAAAGGATGGATCATCAAAAATTTTAGTAAGAAATCTTTTATCAAAAATTATTTTTTTATAATTATTATAAACAATTTGTTTAATTTCATCATATGTAATAAATATACCTAAATAATTAGATAACCATTCAATAAAATTTGTAAAATGTTTTAAATTATAATTTTTAATAATAATTAAATTATTCCATTTACCTTTAACTTTTGCTCTCCATTTAGATGGTAATTCTTCGCGATTACCATTAAATAATTCAGGTAATTTTGAAGAAGAAGTATTATTACTCTGAATTAATAAATCAACATTATTAATATTATCTAAATTAATAGAATTTGGCATATATTCATGATAATTAAGTAAAATACTAGGAATATTAAAAACACCATTAATATAAAAAACATTTTGTGAGAAAATCAATTCATCCTTATATTCTTTAATAATATAAGACATAAAATCGTATTTATAATTTAAAATAATATTATTAATCCAATTATTAATATTAGTAATAGGTTTATTATTATTAATAGGTAATTCTTCTAAAATAATTCTAATAAATTTTTCATTATTATAAGTTGTAAAAAATTTATTATATAATTTATTTATTTTTTTTAATCTATTTAAATTATTAAATTCTTTTGAAAATGTTTCATCAGTATATTTTTTAATTAAAATATCTGCAACTAATTTTTGTAAATTATACCATTTATATGATAAATTTTTTTCATATTCAATATATTTATAATATTCATTTTTATTATTAACATGTATAATATTATTATTTTTTAATTTTAATTCAGAAATAATTAATTTACTATTAAATAATTTATCATTTTTATAGACAATATTTCCAATATTGTAATTAATATTTAAAGATTCGCATTTTTTTGTAAAAGATTTATAAATATTATTATCAATTCTATTAATATTATATTCAAAATTAATAATATCATCATAAAATTTAATATTTTGAATATTCATATCTTTTATAAATTTAGGTAATAGTGATAAACTAATTTTTTCAAAATTTAATAAAATATTAGATGTAGTTAATACATGTGTGATAGATAAATCATTATTAATTAATATAGTATTTATATCAAAAATATAATATTTATCACCATTAATATTAACCCATTGATATAATGTATAAATATTTTGATATGTATTATAAATATTTGAATATTCAAGATTATATTTAGAACATTCTTGAATTATATTTTTAATAAAAGAATAATCATTTAATTTAATAATATTATTATTTATGTCAGTTTTATTTTTTAATATTATAGGTTCATAATATGAATCTTCTTTTAAAATCATTAATAATTCTGGATTCAATTCTAAATTAGTTAAAATATCATTATAAGATGAATATAAAGGACATAATATTTGAATATCGTTATTATATTCCCATATTATTAATAATTTATTATATAATATAGCAATTAAAGAAAACATATAATATGGTAATTTATCAGTAGGATAATCATCTGATTTCAAATAATTAATAAATTTATAATATGATTTATAAATATTTAATATTCTAGAAAGCGATAAATTATTAGTATTATCAAATCTAAATATATTTAATATATCTTTATTTTTATTTAATTTTTTAATAAGTTTTTTGTTATTTTCTGGAATAATTTCATCTGTATCCATAAATGCTTTACATACATTACCATTTTCTAATGCTAAAAATGTAATAATATCAATTTTATTTGTAATATCATTTATAAATTTTTGTTTTGAATTAAAATTTAATATATTTGCAATACAATTAATAATACTATCATTTTTAATAATTTCAGTTTTTTTATTATTTGTTTTATGATTAATACCTTTTCTTATAAAACATTTTTGTGTTTTATGTATCATTTTAGAACAAATATTATAAGATATTTTAGGTAATAAAATATTATGTAAAACTTCAGGTATAGAACCATATCTATTATTATTAATAGGTGCTTTTTGATTCATTAAATAATAATTAGTATCAATAATTGAATCATCTTTTAAACTATCCTTTTTTTCTATATCTTTTTTTAATTCAGATGGTATTTTCTTTTTCTCATTACTATCATCTAAATCAATATTATTATTTGGAATAATACATTTATCTAAATCTTGTTTTTTTTGTTCTTTTTTTCCACAACATGGAGAACATAAACCGTTTTCATTAGGTTTTATTAATTTAATAAATCTTTTTTTTGTTTTATCAAGACCCCAAAAAAATGTCATAGGTTCTTCATTTTCAAGAGGACATTCATATTTAGTATTATTAGGATCTAAAGGAATTTTACTAATAGGACACCATACTTTAGGACATGTATAATAATTAATTTTTGAAGTATTACTGCCATATGGTAAAATATTATCATAAAAATTTTGCTTATTTTTAATTAAATTATCCATTTCATCTTTTGTTAATACAACAGGTTGAAAATCAGATTGACATTTATCGCGTGCATAGTTATCACTAACTAAATCTTTATCTACATTTCTTATTAAATCTACAAAATAACTATGTTTTTGTTTACCCAATGCTCCACCTAATAATTCATCATCATCATCATCATCTAAATTATAATCTAATTCTCCTAATTTATCATTATCAGAATCATAAACATTATCTAAATCATCATCTTTTACAACTTTAATATCATCTTTTTTTTTAATATCAGAAGGTTGGATTTTTTCTTTTTTAGTAACAGATCTCGATGAAGCAATAATTTTACTAAGCCAATATAATAAATATTTAAGTTCATAATAATTAGCAGAATTTGTAATTTCAATTTCAAAACCATCATTAGATTTAGAAATAATAATAATTGTTCCATTATCTTTAATTTTATTTTGTGTCTTATTTATATCTTTATCAACATTATCAATAATAGTATCAACTTCATCTTTAGCACTAGTAATATTAAAACCGAAATTAATTAATTCATTCACTATTTCAACTTTAGAAATACCTAAATTAAATCTAGATAATATATAATCATTAATATTTAAATTATTATTATATTTAGTTGATCTTTTATATATACAAATTAATTGATTTTTATCTTTGGTATTAACTAATTTAACACTAAATATATCAATTAATTTAGTAATTTTATTTGATAAACTACTAAATGTAGTATTATCAATAATAAAAGAAGTATTTAATTTTAATGATTCTTCCTTCATAATAAATTTTTGTTTAATATATTTTTTCAAATAATTAGTTAAAATAATTTTAGTTTTATTAATAATATCCCAATTAATATTTTTTCGTATATCAAATATATATGAGTATATAATTTCACCTATATGATTAATAGTAATTTTACAATAACAACCTTTTGTTATAATATAATATATATTTATACAATTAATTTTATTAATTTTATCAATATTACACCAATTTAATAATTGATCTTTTTTAATAAAATGTTTTTGTTGCATTTTATATAAAATTTTTGAATTATCATTTATCCATTGAATAAGTGCAATATTTTTTTTGGTATGAATATTATCAAATAAATTTGATAATATAATTTTCTTAGGTAATTTACTATATAAATCAACTCTATGAAATCTATCATTAGATTTTTTAATAAATTCAATATTTTGTTCTACTAATTCATATAATTTATTATCTCTTAATTTATAATTATTATAGGTAGGTATTTTTTTTTTTACAAAATAATATTTATTATCTCTCAAATCTTTATCAATATCATGATTAAAAACAATATTAATATTTGATAAATTAAATAATAAATTGGTATTAAATGTATATGAAATATTTTCATCTAATTCTTTTGAATCTCTATTTGTAGATAAAAATGGATTGATATTATATCCATTCCATATTTTATTATTTATTTCATGTGATAATGATTTTGTATTATTCCAACAATAAAATAATTTAGATTTATCATCTTTATCATTATTTAAAATATATAATGCTATTTTATTTAAAGCATCTTCTAAATTATCATCTAAATATATATATTCTTTAATAATAATTGCATCATCTTTATAATTAACATCAGATGATTTATCAAAAATATACAATTTATATTTTTTATTAGAATACCATCTATATACTTTTATGGGTATATAAGGTTTCATCTTATATTTTAAAGCCTCTATAAATTCAATTTATTTTTTTCGTTTAATAAAGTAAAGACTAATGGATGTTAATTATAACACTATATCTACACATCTAGATATTAAAAAAGGTATAAATTTTTTAAAAAATTTAAAAAATAAACAAAATAATTTTAATGATAATTTTTGGAATTCAGATATTTATAAAAAAGAAAATTATAATAATTATATTAGAACTTTTCCATATTTTTGGTTAGATAATGATAACTATGATATTAATAATGTTTATAAATTAAATGAATTAAATGAAATTCCATGGTATTATGATTTCAGATTATATGAAGATGTTTTAGAAAATATGAATATTATAGATAAAAAAAATTTATGGAAAAATTTTAATTATACAGAAATATATAAAAACAATAATAATTTAGATGAAAAACATTATATTGCTAATGATAAAATTTTAAAAACTTATATACCAAGAGGTTATATTATACCACCATTTGATAAAAATATATTAAATATAAATAAAAAAAATAAAGAAAATAAAGTAAATAAAGAAATTGATGATAGAACTGATGATAAAATAAATGTAATAAATGATAAATATACTGAAATTGATAATGAAATTAAAGAGTATATTAATGATAATGTTGATAATGTTGATAATTTTTCAATTATCGTGAATATTCAAAAATTAAAAAAAATTGCTGAACAAAATTTTTATTTATTAGATACAGATGGTGATAATATAATTAATTATAATCAATTACAAAAATTATATATGAATTTACAGAATAATAATAAAGATATTATAGAAAGTTTTGTAAATATTATTGATTCAATTAATAATCATGATATAATTAATGATAAATTAATAAATGATAATATTCATTTAGATAATAATAATAGTATTAATAAAAAAAATTATATTAATAGTGTTACATTATCATACATAAAATCTGAGGATTTTGATAAAACTTTCAATTATAATAAAAGTATTAATGCAGTTTTAATTAAGGATTTAAATGACAAAATTAAAATTATGGAAGAAAAATCATCACAAAAAACAGATACTGATATCGGTGATATAGATAATAATTTAAATAATCAAATAAAAAAAGAAACAGAAGAAGAAACGGAAGAAGAAATAGAAAAAAATATAGAAAAAGAAACAGAAGATAAGGAAATAGAAAATAATTATCAAAAAATTCATTATGATACATGGAAGGAAACTTTAATTAAAATAGGTTTATGGACTATTGGAATTATAGCAATAATATGTATTCTTTTATTTCTATCATTTGTATTTATATTTGATAATAATAATAATATATCAAATAGTAATAATGAAATTATTGATAATACTATAACATCAGTATCAAATATAGAAGAATAAATTATATATTTATATATTAAGTAATGAATAATAATTCAAATATTATTAATTATTTAAATACAATTGATAAAGATCATCAAAATAATACTAAAAATGAATTCACAAAAAATATAAATTATATAACAATAATTTTAATATTTTTATGGATAACAAGTGGTATTATAGGTTTTCTAATATCTTTAATATGTTTAATTTATAATAAAAATAAATTAAAAAAAATAATTGGATTATTAATAGCATCTATATTTTTTGGACCATTATATTGGTTATTTTATATGTATATGGATAATTATTGTTCAATTAAACCAATATATAAATTAAAAAAATATAAAATTTAAACTTATTTTTATATTCCATATATTAAATAGAGTTAAAACTATAAATATATAAATGAATATTTATATATATATGCAACAATTTATAGGAAAATATAAAAATTTAATTAATAATTTGGATAGAATTCCATTATATAAATTATTTATATTTATGATGTTTATATTTAAATATGAACCGATTAAAGAAGTAAATATAATATTATTATATATATTTAAAATATTATGCATATCAATTACTGTTATTATGCCTATATCATTAGTAATATATTCAATCTTAATGATGAAAAATATTATAAATAAAAATAAACAATATTGGTGGAAAGAAAATAGACATAATTATCATAATAGTAAATATGATTACATAAAACAATTATTTAAAATAATTGAAAATGTAGTTTTATCACAAAGAATAACAATATATACTATATGTGCATTATCATTAATAATAATGTTAGCAGTTATTAAATTCAAATTTTCTGATTTAATATCAGGTGGAGATATAAGTTATAAATATAAAAAATATTTAACTTATACAGCAGCAATATTTATAATAATATTATTTATATTAATATTATATTTAATTATAAATTTTAGAAAATATAATCGTGTTTATAAATATAATAATAATATTAATGATATATATATTAAATATTTAAATAAAGAATATCTAAAAATTATTTGTAATAATTTTATAGATGAAAATAATTTATTAACTAGTATATGCAATATTAAAAAATTACCAACAAGTGAAGATTTGCGTAATTATTTAAATACATTAAATATAAATACAATTGATAATTATAATGTTGATTTAAATGATAAAGAAAATAAAACAAATGATAATTTAATTGCTAATAAATTTTTATCTGCATTAATTACACATCAATGGTTAATTTTTATATATGAAAATAAATCATATCCTGAAACACAAGAAAATAAAATATGTAGAGAATTAAAACTTGATACTATAATGAATGATAAAATGTATAATATTTTTTATTGTTATTCTGAAACAATGCAACATCCATTTGAAAGTAATATAGAAAATAATATACTTAAAATGGATAATTTTTCGTCAACAACATTTAATGTAGATAATTACAAAGTTTATATGAAAATAATTGATAAATATTTAAGTATAAATAATGAAATGAGTATAAATATAAGTAATATTAAAAAAGAAGATATTAATGAAATTAATTTATTAATAATATTATTTATAATAATAATATTATATATGATTGGATTATTTATATTACCCGATTCTTAATTAATTTTTTTGTTAATAATGTTAATTAAAATATATTATTAGATATTAAGGAAACTTTATAAATAATGAATAAAAGTAATAAAGATACATCTAATCAAAATTCTGATGTTGCTAGTTGGGGGGATCTTAAAAATACTGATAATAGTAGTGTTCAATTATCAACTGATGGTGATACAATAGGTGCAGATAGAACAGATATTAATACAACAAATACAGAAACAACTGATACTAATACAGGAGTTGTTGATGATAGTACAAATGATAGTTCGGGCGAAAACGAAAATCAAGAATCTAAATCAGAAAATGAATCAAATTATGAAGATGATAAAGATAATAAAGATGATAAAGATGATAAGGAATATGAAGATGA
>Ga0208749_1000357_pt1 | contig 11479 bp, 7 predicted proteins | sample Knorr_S15_td_DCM_FD_185601 | JGI IMG/M metagenome (GOLD analysis project Ga0208749, IMG submission 185601) | Marine microbial communities from Southern Atlantic Ocean transect - Knorr_S15_td_DCM_ad_63m_LV_B (SPAdes) (version 2) | ecosystem: Environmental > Aquatic > Marine > Oceanic | place... | reverse complement strand
TAATCAAAGAAAAAGGTTAATAATTGATACTAGAAAAACGTTATATAAACTTGTAAAAAAAATAGATATAATAGAATCTAGAAAAATTCCTAAGGAAAGTTTTCCCAATGTAATTGATTCAAGTTTGTCTCTTGATTCAGATATTTCATTAATAAAAAATGTTGGCAAAGTTTATAAAAATAAACTTAATGAATTAGGTGTTTTTAATATAAAAGACCTAATTAATTATTTTCCTCGAACATATTTAGACTATACGAATAGAGTTAAGATAATAAATTTAAAACCAGAAAATTTATATACGTGCATAGCAAATATTAAAAGATTTTATATTTATAAAAGTAAAAAGAATATTAATTTATCAATAATGAACTTTGTAGTTTCTGATGAAACTTCTTCAATAAAGGTTTCTAAATTTTTATTAGGAAGGAGATTTAGATCTTATTCCTTCTTAGCTTCTCAAAAATCTTTGTATACTCCTGGAACTAAATTGGCAATATCAGGTAAGGTTAAATTGACAGAGTATGGAAAAACTTTTGTAGATCCTCAGATTGAAATTCTTAATGATAAGAATGATAATTTTAATTTCTCAGGAAGAATATTACCCTTGTATTCATTAGCTGAAGCATTATCAAATATGAGTTTTATCAAGCTCATTAAAAAGGTACTAATTTATGCAAAGCAATATCCAGAAATTTTAAACCAAAAGCAACTTGATTCATTGTCTTTATTATCTAAAGGAGAGTCTTTGATCAATATTCATTTACCACCAACTCAACAGGCACTTATTGAGTCAAAAAAACGTTTAGTTTTTGATGAGTTGTTCCTACTGCAAATAAAGTTTCTACTTAGAAAAAGAAAGACGAATAAAAATATAATTGCCAAAAGATTCCCTCAAAAGAAATCCTTACTAAAAGAATTTTTAGATGCTTTTCCTTTTAAATTAACAAATTCTCAAGTCAATGTTTTAAATGAAATTAAGAAAGATTTATCTAATGACGTACCAATGTCGAGACTGCTTCAGGGAGATGTTGGAAGCGGTAAAACTATCATTGCAATAGCATCTCTTTTAATTGTTATTGAAAAAAATTTCCAAGGTGCTTTTATGGTCCCTACTGAAGTATTAGCAGAACAACATTATAAAAATTTATTAAAATATTTGAACCCACTTTTAGTCTCTGTTGAACTTCTTACTGGTAATACTACTCAAAAAAAGAGAAAAGAAATCCTATCCAATTTAAACAATGGACTAGTTGATATCCTCGTAGGTACTCATGCATTATTTGAAGATAAAGTTATCTTTAATTCTTTAGGGATGGTAGTAATTGATGAACAACATAGGTTTGGAGTTACTCAAAGAAATAGATTACTTAATAAAGGTGATAATACTAACTTATTATCAATGACAGCAACACCAATCCCGCGAACTCTTGCATTATCTATTTATGGTGATTTGGATGTTAGTCAAATTACAGAACTTCCTCCTGGAAGAGTTCCTATAACAACAAAAATAATTTCAGAAGATGATTTAACTAACTTGTTCAAGATTGTTGAAGATGAGATCACTAAAGGAAGGCAAGCTTATGTAATTTTGCCACTTATAGAAGATTCAGAAAAAATGAATTTAAGTTCTGCCAAGAAAACATTTAAACATTTATCAGAAGAGGTTTTTTTTAAGAAAAAAGTTGGATTATTACATGGCAAATTAAACTCACAAGAAAAGAACGAAGTGATTAATTCTTTTTTAAAAAATGAAATTAATATATTGGTTTCAACTACTGTAATTGAGGTTGGAATTGATGTGCCTAATGCCACAATTATGATTATTTATAATTCGGAAAGATTTGGATTGTCTCAACTACATCAATTAAGGGGGAGAGTTGGTAGGGGATTAACTAAATCTTTTTGTTATCTAGTAACCTCCGATAAAAATGGATTAGAAAATAAGCGACTTTGTGTTTTGCAAAAATCTAATGATGGTTTTTATATTGCTGAAAAAGACTTGGAGCTTAGAGGCCCAGGCCAGATTTTAGGATATAGACAATCTGGCTTGCCTGATTTTGTACTGGACAATTTACCAAACAATAAATTTCTAATTGAAAAGGCTCGTGAAGAGGCTATTAAGGTTGTTAGTAATGATCCCGATTTAAAAGAAAATATAGTTTTAAGGAATATACTAATTGACAATTCTGATAATAAATTCATTCATGATTTCTTGAATTGAAAACTATTATTGTCATTTTTCAAATATATGCAAGTATAAATAAATTGCAAATTTTAATTGAAAATTTGGAATAAAATACCAATTAGAGATAATGGAGATAAATTAATAGCTATACCTAGCTACTTAAAATTTTTTGATCCACACCCTTACTATCATTTAGGAGCACCTTACAAAGATAAAACTTCTATTTGGAAATTAAGGAAGGAGGTTGTAAATAGATTAGTAAAAGTAAATGATTATTTGATATCAAATAATAGATTTTACCTTTTAATTTACGACAGTTGGCGACCTTTAGAAGTCCAAGAATTTATGTTCAAAAGAGCATTTTTATCAGAGTGTGAAAGATTGGATATTAATGCTTCAATAAAAAACATGAAATCTTATCCATCTATTTTAGAAAAAGTTGAAAAATTTTGGGCATATCCTTGTTACGACTCTAGTTGTCCTCCACCTCACTCAACTGGGGGAGCTTTGGATGTTTGTTTATCAGATAAACACGGAAATCTTGTTGAAATGGGAAGCAAAGTTGATCAAATGGATGAGACTTCTAATCCTAATTTTTACGATAACTTAAAGAATGAAGAAGCAATTATTTGGAATAGTAGAAGAAATTTATTAAAGGAAATTATGTCTAAATTTGGGTTCGCTCAACATCCATATGAATGGTGGCATTTTAGTTATGGTGATCAATTATGGGCTTGGAAAAATAAAAAAGCAAATGCCCTTTATGGAAAAATTTAGATTCTATTGAGTTCCATTTAGTAAATTCAAAATAGAACTTTCATCTTGCGTATTTATAAAATCTCCGAAATCTAAATCTGAACTACTTTTCCAATGATCAAATAATGGTTGAAGAGTTTTTTCTAAATCGTTTAGTTCCAGTCTTTGTAAGAATGGTTTGGCTAACCTTTGTAGATTTTTACTTCCTCCCAACCATAATTGGTATTTGTTTTGCCCACTTCCTACAAGTGCTAATTCCGCCATGTACGGCCTTGTACATCCATTCGGACACCCTGTCATTCTAAATAATATTCTCTTTTCTATTTTTAGATCTAATAGTAATTTTTCAATCCTTTTAAGTACATCAGGTAAAATTCTTTCTGCTTCAGTCATCGCAAGACCACAAAGTGGTAAAGCTGGACATGCCAAGGCATGCCTTTGCATTTCATTAATGCTATCTAAATTGTCGTATCCAATTTTTGATAGAGCTTTTTTAATTTCACTTTTGTTTTTATTAGCGATATTACAAAGTAAGATATCTTGATTAGGTGTAAGTTTTAAATTAAGATTATATTTTTTTACGATACTAGTAATGGTATTCTTCTTTTCTCCGGATAATCTTCCTGATAATAAAGGTAACCCTACGAAATAAGAGGTCTTATTTTGTTTATGCCAACCTAGATAATCAATAAGAACTTGATTCGGTTCTTTTCTGATTTTTTTAATTTCTTTTTTGTAGTACTTTTCTAGAAGCAACTTTTTGAACCAGTTAATACCTTTTCTATGAAGAAGGTATTTCATTCTTGAATTTTTTCTTGATTTTCTGTCACCATAATCTCTTTGAATAGCCACAATACTTTGTATTAATTCATAAATATTTTGTTTTTCAACATATCCAAGCGGATCTGCAATTCTGGCGAAAGTTTCTTCATTATTATGTGTGCGTCCCATGCCACCTCCAACATAGAAGTTGCACCCCTCTAACTTTCCAGCTTTTGAAGTGAAGGCAACTATTCCAATATCATTAGTAAGAAGATCAACAGAATTATCTCCAGGAACTGTAACGGCGCATTTGAATTTTCTCGGTAAATAAGTTGAACCATAGAGAGGCTCATCTTTTATCCCACTAAAAACATTATCTTTATATTGAAGTTTCCTAATAGCTTCAATCTCTTTGTCAGGCTTTATTGTATATTCTAAATCCCCATCAGCCCAAAGCTCTAAGAAAGTACCTTGTCCAGCTATTGGGGTGAGAAGGTCTGCAACTTTTTTAGCCAATGCTCTTGCAATATTGTAATCCGCCGAATCAAATGGAGCTGCTGGAGCCATTACGTTTCTATTTATGTCTCCACATGCAGCTAATGTTGAGCCCATTGAATTTACAATTGTTTGAATGACTTCCTTTAGATTCTCCTTTCTAATTCCATGCATTTGAAAGGCTTGTCTTGTAGTTGCCCTAAGTGATCCATTACCTAGTTTGTCAGATAATTCATCTAATGCTAAAAATAATTTCCCAGGAATTTCCCCACCTGGACTTCTTAACCTAAGCATCATCTGCCAATCTTTACTTTTGCCAGGCTTTCTATTTTCCCTGTTATCTTGTTGATAACTACCATGAAATTTCAATAACTGAACTGCATCATTAGTAAAATGATCACTTTCATTACTTAATTCAGTAGCTAGTGGCTCTTTAAGAAATTGGCTGCTTTTTTTAAAATTTTCAAATTTAGATACTTCTAATCCATTTGCTAAACAAACAGTTTCTTCTTTAGCATCATCTTTTTTCTTTTTTACTTTCTCAACCTTGATCAAAGGACCAAAACATATCTCTTTTTATACATTAGCGAAAAGCTTATTTAACCGGTAGTAAATTATAGTTGTATTAATCATAATTTTTTCTTGTCTAAATATCTACTTGAGATAGGAACAGAAGAGTTGCCATCAAAATTTTCTCATTCTGTTCTTAATCAATTTAAATCTCTAATTGAATTTGAATTTGATAAAAAACTTATCAAATTCAACCGTATTCTTTGTACTTCTACACCAAGGAGAATAGTACTGCTTTTAGAGGGATTGGTTGATAATGCTGAAGATAAGATCATTATAAGAAAGGGTCCTAAAGCAATCTCGGCATTTTTAAATGGAGTTCCAACAAATGCTGCATTAGGTTTCGCTAATAGTTTAGGTATAAATGTAGATGATTTAGAAATAAAAAATACAGAAAAAGGGGAGTTCGTTTTTGGTAAGAAAGTTGAGAAAGGAGAATCTACAATTCAATCCTTGTCTTTGATAATTCCAAAAGTAATAAAGAATTTACAGGGCCCCAGATTTATGAAATGGGGTTATGGTAACTTTAAATTTTCAAGGCCTATTAGGTGGGTTGTCTCACTCTACAATGATGAAATTCTTGACTTTGTATTGGATGAGTGTGATCCAAATATTTTAATAGGCAATAAATCTAAAAGTCACAGAATAATTAATCAAGAAATTGAGATTCATAATCCTGATAATTATTTTGAATTAATGTCTGAAAATAGTGTTTTAGTTAATCGAAAAGAAAGAAAAGAAAAAATTCTAAGTCTTATAAATCAATCATCTGAATTAATAGATGTAAATCCAGATCTTTCTGAGGAATTACTCAACGAATTAACAGATTTAGTTGAATCTCCAGATTTAATTATAGGTAAATTTAGTGAAGAATTTCTTGATATACCTGTTGAAGTCCTTTCAACAGTTATGAAGACTCATCAAAGGTATGTTCCACTTTTTCATAAAGATAAAACTTTTTCTAAATTAGACTTAAGCTCTGAAGAAATATTAAGTACAAATTTCTTAGTAATCTCAAATGGTCTTAGTGAATCTAAAAAGAATATAGCTAAAGGTAATGAGAAGGTTTTAAAGGCGAGATTCTCTGATGCAAAGTTTTTTGTAGAAAGTGATAAGAAAGTATCTTCAAATGACAGAAATGAAAAACTTAAATCTGTTTCTTATTTGAAAGGGATGGGCAATGTTTTTCAGAGAGTGGAGAGAATTGAGGCTTTGAGTAGAATGGTTCTTAAATGCTTAAATGATAAATCTTTAGATATTAAAAAAGTAATAGAAGCTGCTAAATACTGTAAGAACGACTTATGTAGTGAAATTGTCTATGAATTTCCAGAGTTGCAGGGATTGATGGGAGGAAAATATCTAAAGAATGAGGGGTTTAGCGAAGAAGTGTGTTTGGCTGTAGCAGAACATTATTTACCTTCTTTTTATAAAGATGTTTTGCCTTCGACAAAATATGGCGCAATAGTTTCTATTGCAGATAAGATTGAAACTTTAATAAGTATTTTTATTTCTGGTAAACGACCAACTGGATCTTCTGATCCTTATGCCTTAAGAAGAAATTTAAATGGAGTTATTAAAATAATTTGGGATTACGAACTTGATTTATCTTTAGAAAATTTATTTGATGATCTTCTTGATTTGTGGGAAATTTCATTACCAAATATCAATTTTATAAAAGAGCAAGTTTTAGATGATTTAATTGAATTCTTAATTCAAAGAATTGTTAGTCACCTTGAAGAACTTTTTCTAGATAAACAACTAATTAATGCAATATGTTCAACGGATGAAATTTATAAACAAAGAATAATAAATATTGTTGATTTAAAAAATAGAATTAAATCTATTGTTCTTTTAAAAGAAAAAGATGAATTTGATGAAATTCAGAATGTAATTACAAGGGTTAGCAAACTAGCTAATAGTGGAAATTTAGATAAAGACATTTTATTATCAAAAAATTATATAAATCCCGATCTTTTTGAAAAAGATTGCGAATCAAGAGTTTTTAAATTTGTTAGGGAATTAGAAAATCATTTTTCCTCAGGGAATTGGGATTATTTCAAACTTCTTACTTTGTTTGAAATAAATGCCAAAAATATTAAGGATTTGTTCGACAATGAAAATGGGGTTTTAGTTATGTCAGAGGATCTAAATATAAGAAATAACCGACTTAATTTACTAAGTCTTATTAGAAATTACTCTTTAAGAATTGCTGACTTTACACTTTTGAACTCTTAACTTTAATACCACCTTTAATTGAATAGTTTTTAAGCATTTTTTCAACTTCTTTTTCCTCTCTTACAGCACTATCAACAGGTTTGTAATTTAATGGAGCAAGTGCTTTCCCTCTTAAAATTGAACCTAGAGTAAGCATAGTAAGTTTAATTTGTTGTATTGGTTTCATGGCAACAACTTTTTTATATAAATAACTGTCAAAAGTAAGTCTTTGAACATCCATATCATCACACATTTCTACAAAAGCTTCTCTGGCTGAATCATTCCTGTAAAAAATATTTTGTAGAATTTCCAGTACCTTATATGTTGCTCCATATTTTTTATCCCATTTTTTTAAGTAATTCTTTAAATCATTTTCTGAAGGTATAATTTCTCCATTTTTTGAAGCTTCAACAATTTCTTCTGCACACATTCTTCCACTCTTTGCTGCAAAATATATTCCCTCTCCAGAACTCTTGGTAACATAACCAGCAGCATCTCCTACTAAAGCCATTCTTCCAACAACTCTTCTAGGCCTAGGATGCTCAGGAATGGGATGTGCCTCCACTTTGATAACCTCACCATTTACGAGCCTTTTTTTTGCTCTATTCCTTACACCTTCCTGAAGACCTTTTATTAATAATTGATTTTTTTGCATTGTCCCTGTTCCTACTGCAACATGATCATATTTAGGGAATACCCACCCATAAAAGTCAGGAGAAACATCTGTTCCTACATACATTTCAGCTAGGTCTTCATAATAACTCATTTCTTTTTTTGGTAATTTAATTCTTTCCTGAAACGCTATAGCTACTTTGTAATCCCCTGCATCCATAGCTTTAGCAACTCTGCTATTGGCTCCATCTGCCCCAATTAAAAGATCTACTGTAATTTCTTTCAGTTCTGCTTTCTTCTCTCCAGAAGAATAATCAGAATATGTGAGTTTGTATGGCCCTTCGTTATTATTCCCAGTGTCAATTGAAGTAACTAATCCATTTATTAATTTAGCTCCAAGATCAGCAGCCCTGTTTCTCATGAAAGCATCCATAACTTCTCTTCTGCACATTCCTATAAATTCATTTTCACTTTTTCCGTAAACCTTATCTAAACTTATATCTACTTCTCTATTTGAAGGGGAAATCATTCTCATATGTCTTACTTTCCTATCGATAATTGATTCTGGCAAGTCAAATTCTTCTACCATGCAAAGAGGAATTGCCCCACCACAGGGTTTAGCATTATCTAATTTCCTCTCGAAAAGCCAAGTTTCTATTCCAGATTTAGCAAGTATTTCAGCAGCACATGAACCACTCGGACCTCCACCGATAACAGCAACTCTCAACATATTAAAAAAAGATAAAACCGTATATAAAAACTACATCTTTTTTGCATATAAAAGTGCATTTCTTAAAAAAATAGTTAATATCGAAATATGTTTTTTCAGGAATACTATTAATTTTGGAAAGAAAAGAAGATATAAATCAAGTATTTGATATCCCTTTTGCTAAAAGAACATACTTAAAGAATTCCAATTCAAAATTATTTCTCAGAATATTATTAATCTCACCTTTTCTTTTACTGCTCTTTTCATTTGCTGGATTGAGATTGATTCGAGATTCTAAAATAGCCTTTTCAATCTTTTTGGATCAACAAATTGATAGTAATGATGACCAAAGAATTTTGGGTCATTTACCCTATCCGGAAATATCTAAAGATAAATTGGTTTTTATTGAACCCAATATTGAAGTTCATATTGATATGCGTGAATCACTTCTGAATATGAGGAAAGACGCTAAAAAGGATGGAATATATTTGGTCTTCTTAAGTGGTTATAGATCAACAAATTTACAAAAAGATATTTTTTATTCTTTAAAGTCTATTAGAAATCAAATAGCATCAGAAAGAGCTAGAGTATCAGCTCCTCCAGGATATTCTGAGCACAGTACTGGTTTTGCAATTGATATTGGGGATTATATGCAAAGAGATACAGACTTTGAAGTTGAATTTGAGAATACTGATGCTTTTAAATGGCTTCAAAGGCATGCCGCTAAGTATCACTTTAAGTTATCGTTCAACAAAAATAATAAACATATTGAATACGAACCTTGGCATTGGAGGTATGAGGGCTCAATAGAAGCATTAAAAATTTTCGAAAATTCAAATAGAAAATCTAAGTAATTTGAGGGATTAAATAATATATTCAATATTTTCATGTTTTCCAAATTCTTAAAGGAGAATTTCTCAGAATAAGCATTCTTTGAGTTAGCCTTAATATAATTACTAAAATGTTTTTATAGATTTATAAATGTCATCTTCAATAAAAGAAATTAGAAATGTAGCAATCATCGCTCACGTTGATCATGGGAAAACAACTCTTGTGGATGCATTGTTATCTCAATCAGGAATATTTAGGGATAATGAAGTAGTTCCTACATGTGTAATGGATTCTAATGATCTCGAGAGAGAGAGGGGTATAACAATACTTTCAAAGAATACCGCTGTTAATTACAAAAACACCAGAATTAATATTATCGATACTCCCGGGCATGCTGATTTTGGAGGAGAGGTGGAAAGGGTTTTAGGTATGGTCGATGGGTGTTTATTAATAGTTGATGCAAATGAAGGACCAATGCCTCAAACAAGATTTGTTTTAAAAAAAGCATTAGAAAAAGGACTCAGACCCATAGTCTTCGTAAATAAAATTGATAGACCTAGAGTAATACCAGAAATAGCAATAGATAAAGTTCTTGATTTGTTTTTAGAATTAGGTGCTGATGATGATCAATGCGATTTTCCTTATCTTTTTGGAAGTGGTCTGTCAGGATTCGCAAAAGAAGAAATGGAATTAAATAGTGACAATATGATGCCTCTATTTGAAGCTATTCTGAGACATGTCCCACCTCCAGTTGGAGACTCAGAAAAGCCACTTCAGTTGCAAATTACAACATTGGATTATTCTGACTTCTTAGGGAGGATTGTAATCGGCAAAATACATAATGGAACTATAAAAAGTGGTCAGCAAGCTAGCTTAATTAAAGAAAATGGAAAAACTATTAAGGGTAAAGTTAGCAAGTTATTAGGATTCGAGGGGTTACAAAGAATTGATATAAATGAAGCTTTTGCAGGAGATATTGTTGCTATCTCAGGCTTCGATGACGTAAATATTGGAGAAACGATAGCTTGCCCTGACTCTCCTCACCCTCTTCCTTTAATAAAGGTTGATGAACCTACGTTAAATATGACCTTCGTTGTAAATGATTCCCCATTCGCAGGTAAAGAAGGAAAATTTGTTACTAGTAGACAATTGAAAAATAGATTAGAGAGAGAGCTTTTAACAAATGTAGCTCTAAGGGTAGAAGAAACTGATTCGCCAGATAGATTTTCTGTTTCAGGAAGAGGAGAACTACATTTGGGAATTTTGATTGAAACTATGAGGAGAGAGGGGTTTGAATTCCAGATTTCACAACCGCAAGTAATATTTAGGGAAATTGATAATGTTCAATGTGAACCTATAGAGACTTTAGTTTTAGATGTCCCTGAAGTTTCGGTTGGTTCTTGTATCGAAAAACTTGGATCAAGAAAGGCTGAGATGAAAAATATGCAGACAACTTCAGATGGAAGAACTCAACTAGAATTTCTAGTACCATCAAGAGGACTGATTGGGTTTCGAGGTGAATTTGTTCGCATAACAAGAGGAGAAGGTATCATGAGTCATTCCTTTTATGAATATAAGCCTAAATCTGGAGAATTTGATACAAGGAGAAACGGAGTACTTATTGCTTTTGAAGAGGGCGTAGCAACATTCTATGCATTAAAAAATGCTGAAGATAGAGGAGTTTATTTTATTAAACCCGGAGTAAAAGTTTACAAAGGTATGATAATTGGAGAGAATAACAGGCCACAAGATTTAGAGTTAAATATATGCAAAACTAAGCAATTGACTAATATGAGATCTGCTGGTGCTGAAGAACTGGATACTTTGCAGTCTCCAGTTGACATTACGCTTGAAAGAGCACTCGAATATATTGGCCCCGATGAAATGTTAGAAGTAACACCAGATTCAATCCGAATGAGAAAGCTAAATAAGAAGAAAAATCTTAAAAAATAAATATTTATGAATGAAGAAAACACAAAAAGTTTTCAAGATTCCCTTTATTTTGCTTTAACACTCTTTAACGATCAAAAATGGTATGAAGCTCATGATGCTTTTGAAGATATATGGAATACTGTTGACGGAGATCAAAGACAAGTGATTCAAGGAATACTTCAAGTATCAGTCTCACAATTTCACTTAAGTAAAGGCAATCTAAATGGAGCTACTATTTTGCTTGGAGAAGGTTTAGGTAGGATAAAAACTAGGACTAATATTAATTTAGGAATTGATCTTGAATCTTTTTGTGAATGTTTAGAGGATTTATTAATAAAGCTTCAATATAAAGAAAAGCTAAATGAAAATGATAAACCTTATTTAAAACTGGTTTGACTTTTTTCCAATTGATT
>Ga0208749_1000356_pt1 | contig 11482 bp, 23 predicted proteins | sample Knorr_S15_td_DCM_FD_185601 | JGI IMG/M metagenome (GOLD analysis project Ga0208749, IMG submission 185601) | Marine microbial communities from Southern Atlantic Ocean transect - Knorr_S15_td_DCM_ad_63m_LV_B (SPAdes) (version 2) | ecosystem: Environmental > Aquatic > Marine > Oceanic | place... | reverse complement strand
AAAGAGAATTTACAAACGAGAGCACAGGAACTCCAAACAGAGATTCAAGAAATGCAAAAACAGTTTGAAGTCAAGAAAGAGGAGTTTCTCAAGATACAGGGCGCCATAGAAATGCTGACTGTCTTGGAATCAGAGAAAAAGGAAGAGACCAGTTCGTAAATTGGATCGCTTGCCAAACCTTACCAAGTGGGTTATTGTATATGTAAGTCGGACTAAGGGACTGATAAAGTCTGGAGGTCATGACCGCTAAACAGTCTAATTATTATGACACATCAAAAGATAGGGTTTGGATCCCTTGCAAGCGCCCAGAATTCAAATAAGATATATTTGGATCTCCATTTCCAGTCTAAGGAGAGATGGAGTGATTTTCAAAGAAGAAAATTCCTAAAATCTGTATTGGCAAATTCTTGCCCCACACCAATAGTATTGGCACATGTGGAATCTTGCATGGAATACTGTGCTAAGACTTTAGGAACAGATTCCCACGATTACGAGTATTTTCAGAAATTACATGCCAAAAAATATACTTGGATAAGTATAGATGGCAACAATAGGTCTAGAGCGATTGCTAGATTCGTTAATGACGAATATGCACTTAGTCTATGCGACCATAAGATTAGTGGAATAAAGTACGGTAACTATGAACACTGGAAACCTGCTAAAGGTAACAGAAAGTATAGTACATTACCACAAATGGTGAGACAACATCTTGACGATGAAGTCCAGTTGATTGTATTTAAAGTAACTGAAGCAACACACGCCGAACTTCACGATCTATTCCTTGCCATTAATGATGGTGTTACGTTAAATCAACAAGAGAGAAGGAATGCCATTGTATGTAACTTGTCTGGAGAAGTAAGGAAGATTGCTGAAGAGTACTTTGCATTGTTTACTAACTACTGGACTGAAGGTACAAGAGATAGAAGGAGTCATGAAGAGTGGATAGTCTCTGGATTTGTTCATATAACCAGAACTGGTAATATCAACAAAGCAGAAAGAGATGCTGCTTATGATAACACAATGGAGGAGTACGGTAAAAGTAAGTTGGTAAAGAGTATCATCAAACAGATGCAATATCTTTGCACACTTTATGATAAAGAGAAGAAAAAACTGTTACCGAATGAGGCAACAAGATTTGATCTCTTTATGGTGCTTCATTGGTTGGGTCAAAACAACTATAAGATAAACAATCATAGAGAATTCTTTACATGGTTCGTAGAAACCTATGACACAGCGAAGAGTTCTGATAAGATCTTATGGAAAGATGCAAAAGGAACCAACGCTAGGGACTATGTTGGTGTTCAAAGATCATTTGATTCTGGTCATAGAACAGCAAGGTTAGGAGTATATACAGTTATGGGTAATGACCATGAAATATATGGTGATATTCTTCCAGCATTGCCTGAGGATGTACTGATCCAACAAGACCCTAACAAAGCATTTCCAGTTGCTTGGAAGGTTACAATGTGGAGGAGACAGAATGGTAAGTGTGCCTTGACTGGTATAGATATTCCATTATCAGAATTAATGGATGGTCTTAAATACCAGATGGATCACATAACACCACGTTCAAAAGGCGGTGAAACTACTCTCGAAAATGGTCAAGTTACTTGTACTGATGAGAACAGAAACAAATCTGATTCTATGCCTGTAGGTACATTATGATAAATGTAGAACTAAAAGAGGAACAAGCAATCCTACTTGCTGACACATTGAAGGATCTCTTAAATAAAAAAGGTGTCCTTAATGAACAGGCAGAGGTTATAGAGGATGATACACTTGTTCAGATCTACCTAAGAGTGGTGGAGGCAATGTGAACATAGAAGTTTATGATGACTTCTTACCAGAGGAGGTATTTACGCCCATCAAGGACTATGTTCTTGGTGGGCAAATGCCTTGGTATCACTCGCCTAGTTCAGTAAGGGACAATGATGGTTGTCCACAGTTCTCTCATTCCTGTTATGCTGACTGTGCTCCTATAAGTGATGTTTTCAATAGGATCCGTCCAGTATTTGCTACAATCAATCCATTTGGTATTAGGCGTGTTAAGTTTAATGCAACAGCAAGAACATCAAAGATACAAGAGAAACCATTACATGTAGACATCACAGGCCCCTGCGATAGTCCTGATCCACCATATCCTAATGTGCCAGACTATAGTATTTGTGTGATATATTTCAATGATTGTGATGGTTATACATATTTTGAGGATGGACAGAAAGTAGTATCAAAAGAGAATAGGGCAGTGATATTTCCAGGCGATCTATTACATGCTGGTACATCATGTACTGATTCTGACTTAAGAGTCGTTCTTAACATAGATTATAGTAAGTGGTAACATGGATCTATTTCCTGTATTATTTGAAGAGTATGATTTGACTGGTGCGCCAGGACTTGATGACTTCAAACAACATATTAAATCTAATGGCAAAAACCATGAACATTCACTCGCTGTAAATGGAGTGAGTTCTCATGGTGGGTGGGATCCATTGCGAGATCCAGTATCCGAACCAATGTTGGCAACATTTCAGCAGTGTTGTAATCATTTCTCAGATAAAGTAGGCAACTGGCCTGTAGTTATTAGTGGTGGTTGGTATAATATACTGCCTAAGGGTGGATTTACTGAGAGACATAGGCATGAGTCTAGTGTTATTAGTGGTGCATTTTATGTAGAACTTCCTGCGGGCGATTTTGGTAATTTCTATGTTGTATCACCATTACAACCATACATGATGTGTGTTCATAACATAAAAGAAACACCTTATGGACAGTATTTCCATGATGTGCCTATTAAAGAGGATCATCTATACCTATTTCCATCGTGGTTAGAACATGGTAGTAGAGTTAATAAGACTGAACATGATAGAATAACAGTCAGTTTTAATACATCTCAATGTGCTAAAGAGATGTTGCCACCTGATTTTGTAGAGAAAATATGGGGAACTGGGCATGAAGGTAGTTGATATATTACCAGAGAATCTTGGTGTAGTAATATATCCTGAACATGATAAACTTAAGTCGTTAGTTATAGATGAGATTAATAATCATGGTAATGAATATGAACATAAGAAAAGAGATTCTGCTGAGAAATCACTAGAACATTTTGATTATTATTCACCGTTATCTAATGATAAGTACAAAGATTTTAGAGAGTGGATAGAATTACAGGCAGAGATATATGCCAGAGATATACTTCACTATGATACATCTGATTTTATATTAACAGATAGTTGGATGAATGTATGTCAGAGTGGTGGTTATCAAAGACCCCATTATCATATAAATGCTGTTGTATGTGCCTTATATTATGTAAACTTTGATGATTCGTCACACTCGCCAACATATTTTTATAAACCTAATGATAGCGAACAGTATCCTGATTACCTACCATATATGTTGACAAATGATAAGAGAACAAAGTATAATGAAGTCAATGAAGTGGTAGGATTAGAGGGTTCATTGTTACTTTGGCGTGCTAATTGTGTTCATGGTTATAGAACTAACCATACAGATAATAGAATTACTATATCCAGTAATCTGATGCCTAGATATATTAATTCTTTTAGAGTAGAACCATTAACTAAAGAAGAGAGACACACTGCCATGACTACATTTAGGAGTAGATTATGGGACAATCCTGATTTTAATTGATATGGAAGTATTAAGTATTCTGCCTACGCCTGTTGCCATTATTCCTTGTCCATTTGCTGATAAGGTTAAAGAGACTGTGCTAGATCATATTAGTAAGGAAGATGTTCTCAATTTAGATTATAATATTGATAGTGGTAATTTAAAACATATTGGACATTATTCTATATTGATGGATGATAAAAGATATGGAAGATTGAGAAGTTGGATGGAAGAACAGGCATTAATATTTGCTCGTGATGTTAAAGGTGATTACATACAAGAACACATACAAGTAACAGATAGTTGGTTTAATATATCAGGCGAAGGAGCATATCAACATCCACATTGTCATGGTAATTCTTATCTAAGTGGTGTATATTATGTGAACTTTGATGATACAAAAGGACATGTAAATACACATTTCACTAATTCTGAGAGTTTATATCAACAGTATAAACCTTCACTAATCAATTTGCCAGTTAAATATACAGATTATAATCAGGATAATAAAGTTATATCAAATGAAGGCGAGTTATTATTATTTCCATCACAAGTAATACATGGATATAATCTCAATAAAGGTGAGAATAGAATTACTATAGCAATGAACTTTATGCCAACAGTATTAACTAACGGCGATTATGGTTGGCGAGTTGTTAATTTAACTCAAGAAGAAAGAGCGAGAGCATTCAATGCCCGTAAGGGATTAAAGGATCATTGGGGCATGGATCAAGAGTTAAATCCGCCTCATGGAGTGAGTGACTTGCCAAATCCTGAGTAGTATGCCATAATACCTATGGAGAAACAAATGGATACGTCCATTTTGTTTCTCGCACCCTATTTTTATTATTATTATGGCACTTTGGGAGGCAAAAGTTATTATCAACAATAGACTTTTCTCAAAAGAGTTTGAGAGTATATCGCCTTTTGGTTCTGATGCTAAAGTTGAGGCACAGGGCAGATTTGGTACTGAAAAGGTTCAATTATTTCCTAAATCAGTATAATGTCATTATCTAAAGAAACAGTAGAGAAGTTAGCGGATGCTATGACTATGGAAGTTATAGAATACATCAGCAAATCACCTAGAACAACTACATTTTTATATGAAATGGTAGGTGAGGCATTATGTGAAACGCTTGGTAATAAACAAGCGGATGGATCTTGTTCATTTGATGGTAGCAAACTGGTGCCTAGAGTTGTAGATAGAATTAGGATGAATATTATTCCTAATAATATGCCATCTGACCCAGCAGATTTATGATTTGGAGAGTATGGAAGTATGCCTTGGGAAGTTTCGAGGATAATAAAACTGCAAAGTATGATAATGCAGTTTGTATTATTAGGACTATTATTCTTCTTACTTATCTTGTTACTAACTGCTTCATTACTGCTGGTGTAATACGTCATTGGGAGAAGGACAGTCCAGAAAGTGGCACAAGAGTGGTTGAACTGTATGACGTTTGATAGTATTATATAAATGTTGAGGGATATGTGGTTCTACTGCCTCTTTAAGAGGGTTCAGGTGTAAGCGATTCCCAGTAGTTAAATTTGGACTCCAAGGTGAAACCTTGATAAGTTAGTCCCACTCTCTCAACATTCTTTATTTTTTTTATATTATGTCATCAATCAAAGTGCCAGCAGATTACAAACAACCAACTGAATCTCAGTTGCAAGTATTAGTATTAAGATGGACAACTGATTTATGTCGTGCTCTTGAGAGAAATTACAAGGATTATTCACTAAGAAGTTGTATCAGAAATAATGCTGATGAACTTACTCCTTATCTACAAGAGAGAATAAGGAAAATTGAAATGGATGAAGAAATGATGAAGTTTCGCATCCAAAAGGGCAAGAAATACTACAAGATCATCCATCAAGACTGGCGTAATGGCGAGTATGTGGATGGATCAGTTCATGCCTTTGTTGATAAGAATACAGGTGAAGTTTATAAACCTGCTTCATGGAGGGCACCAGCAAAGCACGTAAGATATGATATGAGAATTATTAATCAACGTGAGGCAATGTATGCTAATTGTGACTGGGCAGGTGGTTATCTATACTTAAGATGAGAACTATAACTATCAGCAGGCAGATAGGATCAGTATTGGTCGTATCTGCCTATTTTATTGTATTGCATTATAGTGTACTTTATGGTACAATATTACATGCAATAGCATGCTTATTGAGCATACCATTCTTTATAAGAACTAGGGCGTATGATGTGGTGGCAATGTTATCATTTATGGTAGTAGTTTCCGCCTCAAAATTAATACAAATGCTCCTCTAAATATTAACAGATTTGATATTACTATGGGTTACGATTCACTTAATGCACCAGCAGCAGCGGAGGCAGTTACTTCAGGCAAAGTAGATAGATTGCAAAAACAATTACAGCAAACTATGAAAACTCTTGGCAATCTTGATGAGAGATTAACTACATTAGAGTCAATGGTTCATGCCTCATTACTTAAACAGCAAGATGATATTTTAGGTCTAGTTGCTGACATTAATGTACTTAAAGGTACTAAAGAACTTGAGAGTGCCTCTAATAAATTTGATATGGAAGGCGCACCTGCTCCCCATCCACATGATGCACCAGTTCCGCCACCAGTTGGGTAAGTGTCCACTCGTGGTTGCCAGATAGTATAGGGCATGCCATAATACTATTGATGAATTGCATTTTTACTATGGATGAATTTGATCTAGGCATGGAGTTTCTTGAATTAACAAAGCAAGAAACTGAGGATGACTGGTTAAGTAATATTGAAGGCGTTAAAGAAGTATTTGACCCTGAGACAGAGAAACTGTTGAAACAGTTTTAGAACTGTCACATGCCCCTGCACAGCAGGGGTTTTTTATTCTATAATATTATTATTGAGACAAATTTATGAAACTGCGTGAACATCAATCAGAAATAGTTGATACCATGCAGAAGCACAGTAAGGGGCAAATCATTGTACCTACTGGTGGTGGTAAAACTATTTGTATGATTAAGGATGCTGAAAGGCATCTATTTAATCTCGGTAATAGAGATAACAAAACAATAGTAATTGTTGCTCCTAGAATACTATTAGCACAGCAGTTATGTGCTGAGTTTATAGAACATATTACTAATGTTAATATATTACATGTTCATAGTGGTGAGACACCCTATGAGACAACAACTGCGATAGATGAGATAAATCTTTGGCATAAGAATAGTAGTGGTCACAAATTAATATTCTCTACTTATCAGTCACTTCACAAGGTAATGACATCAAAGATTGATGTTGATACAATATACTTTGATGAGGCACATAACAGCGTACAAAAGAACTATATTGAGGCGGTTAAACACTTTGCCACTAAGGTTAGTCGTTCTTATTTCTTTACTGCTACGCCTAAAGAGTCTAAATCTGATGTTAAGACTGGTATGAATGATGAAAGTATATTTGGCAAGAGAATTGTTGATGTGCCTGCTCCTGATTTAGTTAAAAGGGGATACATATTGCCTCCTGATGTTAAAGCAAAGAAGTATAATTGTGGTTTCTTTCAGAGTCAAGAATTGATGGAGAAAGAGGCAATCATTGATGCTCTTAAGACTGAGGATCACATGACTAAAGTATTAATAACTGCCAAATCTACCAGTAATATTCATAAACTACTTACTAAAACTGATTTTATGGCAATATGCCATGAAATGAGATATAATGTTATGCACATAACATCTAAGTTTGGTGCTATCATTAATGGTAAGAAAGTATCAAGGAAAGTATTCTTTGATATTATGAATAAGTGGGGCAAGGATGAATCTAAGAAATTTGTTATGTTTCATCATAGTATATTATCTGAGGGTATGAATGTATCAGGATTAACTGGTTGCATATTACTTAGAAACTTAGATCTTATCAGTATGGCACAAACTATTGGTAGAGTTATTCGTTTACATGATAACGACAAACGACATATTGATGCTGGTGACCTAATTCCAGGCAATTTCGAGGGATACCATAAACCATTTGGCAAATTATTTGTACCAGTATATTCTAATATTGGAATAGGTACAGAGAGGCGTCTAAAATCAGTTGTAGATACTATCTTTACAAAAGGTGAAGCGCAGGTATCTATTGCCAGAAAATAGACTAGATAGTATAATGAAAATTATGGAGGCGTATGGTATGAGACAGATTGATAAGATTCGTCAACAATGCCTACAAGAAATAGACAATCATTATGCTAATCAAATGACTAAATTAGTTGATGATCTTCGTCTTGAAGATGCTGAAGCAATTATGCACGAAATGACGTATGATGGCGAGGATGATTCTGATTTATTCTTAGATGATCTAACTGAATGGAATACTGAAGAATTAAATGGCATTTACTTTGAAGATTTAAAAGATGACTAAGGAAGAAAGGCAAACTAAGAAAGAATTAAATAACTTAGTTTATCCTAATCATTTAAAGTTTCTGAAGAAACTTAAGGCGGATTTTAAGAAACCAGGCACTAAACTACGCAAACGAGATAGAAAGAAATGATTGAACATTCTTTATTATTTGCCATAGGATTGAGTAAGTTTAGTGTTAATGATTGGCAGAATAAGAAATCTAAGTTGCTCGAACTAATACAATTTGATGATGAGGATATAGAGTCATGTTCAGATTGTTTAACTGATTATTACAAATATGATACTCGTCCGCCATATTTTGATAGTTTTGCTGACATAATGCAAGATGATTTGAATAACATTGCTAATGAATTTACAGGTCAATTAAGTGATAAGTATAGTGGAGAATGCCCACTTGAGTCTCTTGATAAGTGGCAATTATGGTCACAAAGATATACTCAAGGACAATATCATGGAGCACATAATCATGGCAATAATAATATAAGTTGTGTATTATATGTTGAGTTTGATGATACTGAACATATACCTACAACATTTTATTCGCCCTTTCCACATCCTTATTATGGTATAATTGGTAAGCAAACGCCTCAAGTTAGTGAGGGCAATATTATTACATTTCCAGCAAGTATCTTACATGAATGCCCTGCTCAAGTATCAACTAAACCTAGAACTATTATGTCCTTTAATATACCTTTAAGATAATGTATGACATTAAAGTAACACTAACAGATCAACAATATAACTTACTAAGTGAAGCGTTGTTCTACTATTCTGAAGAGAAAGATGATCCTAACATAGAAGAATTGGAGGATTTGATTGATAGTAACTCTAAGAAAGTTAGTGTAAAACGAAAATACATAAGACCAGAGGCGGATTGTGACATTTAATTAACTGGCATGAGACAGTTGAGATAGTGACACATTTGACGTTGCAAATGACCTATCATACCCTATAATAATAGAGTACAAACGAATTTCAAACTTATGCCAACTGCATCTACAGCGAAGAAAGTAACAACTCCTCGTAAAAGACGCACTCGCAAAGTAACAGCAACTGCTCCTAAGTCTGCTCCTCTAAATAACACAAAATCTACCACAATCATGGAAGAAGTTAAAGCAGAGGCGCCAAAAGTTGAAACTAAAGTAACAACTACGTCATGGATTGAGAGAGCAAAAGAATTAGATGGATTTAGTCTAATTGTATTGCCTTTGATATTCTTGGAAGGTTTTACTAAAGAGATTCTTAAGGCGACAGGTTACCCAGTTAAATAAAACCACTCTACAAAGTGGCACAAGACCCCTTGATAGGGGTCTTTTTTTATGTCATAATATAATTATGAAATGCGATTTTACAACAATGAGGTATTCAGTTCACTGCCCATCAGCGCCTTATGAGAATACATCTTTTGTTGAATTAGATGATTGCTGGGGGTTATGTTTAGATCTATCTGAAGAATATGGTTATGCTGAAGTCAGATATGGTAATTGCCTAATGGGTTCTTATACTAATGGAAAATAATATGAAAAACAAACATCTTGAACATCCTGAAGATTCTATACTTAATAAGGGTAAAGATGGTGCCTTAAATATACTTAAATTCTTTAAGGATAAGAGCAGCGAACTATCAGTAAAATATGATGGTGCGCCTGCTATAGTGTGGGGAATTAACCCAGAAAATGATAAGTTCTTTGTAGGCACTAAGAGTGTATTTAATAAGGTAAAGATTAAGATCAATTATTCACATTATGATATTGAAATTAATCATGGAACTAATCCTAATGTAGCATCAATCCTACATCTATGTTATGAGAAACTACCTAGAATTGAAGGAGTTTATCAAGGCGATTTCATAGGATTTGGTGGTGGTAGTGTATATAATCCAAACACAATTACATACAGATTTAATAACATAGTAACAGAAGATTTAGTATTTGCTGCTCATACATCATATCATGGTGATACAATTAAGGATATGATTGCCAAGTTTAACTATAAAGATGCTTGTGCTGAAGAGGTTAAATTCTTATCAACTAATGCCGAGATTGCCACTAGAGATTATAAATTAAGTCTCTTAATTAGTCTTGCTCAAGCAGCAGTTAGATTTGTTAAGTTTCCAGATAAAAAGCAAGGTGAAGCAATAAAGATTGTTGTTAATTCTTATATCAGAGAGCAGAAAGATTTAGACCCTAATGCTTTAGCGAAACAGACTGGATTTAATGCTAATTTGTTTCACTTATATAATTTCATAAGAGATATTAAACTATTATTAATGGAAGGCATAACAACTGATGAAAATGTTGAGTGCTTAATTAATAATGAAATATGTGAACATGAGGGTTATGTTATGACTAATCAGTATGGTAATTATAAGTTAGTTAATAGAAAACAGTTTAGTTATGCTAACTTTACATGTAAACAGGACTGGAAACGTTAGACCATGTGACACTTTGATTAGTGTCCACTAAATCCGCCATTCACTCGTGGATCTGTTATATTAGTATTAATGAGGCAATTAAATGAAAACAATCACATTTACAAATGAAGAGTACGCTGCTCTTAGTAACATAATTGCAGATCGTTTGAATACTTTTCAAAAGAATATTGCCAAACAACCTGCTGGAACTGATCCTGAATTTAGTGATATAAGAAATTATATTACTTATGATTTACATCAAAAGTTACCAGTAAAAAGTTATCTTTAATTGAAATATAGTCATGTCAATCTGACTCTAAACTGGGCATTGTTGTTTAACTTATTCCTTAAAATGACTACTTCATTTGAAATCAACGATCTATTCTTTTCACTAGAAGAAGCACAAACTGGTGCTGAATTACTAGATGTAATTGAAGCATATGTTGATGGAAATGCTGGTAACTAATTAACAAACAACTGGGGCAACGGACATATTTAAGGTTTGAATCCTTAATCTATATGTACACCCTCTTGCCCCATCTTACCTTACTAATTATTAATTATGGCAACAAGATCTCGAATTGGATTACAATTAAAAGATGGAAGTATTCTATCTGTTTATCATCATTGGGATGGTTATCCTGAGTGGTTAGGTGTTACTTTGAAAGCAAAGTTTAACACATTCGAGCAAGTTGCTGAACTAATTGACGGCGGTGATATGTCATCATGCGATTCAAATGATGACTGGGATATGAAAGAATTAGGTCATACTGCCCCTCTATATTATAATGATAGAGGCGATAATACTGAACCTAGATTAGATTTAAACTTTGATGATTATGTGAATAATGCTAATGCTTGTGAAGAATTTGTATATGTATTCACAGAAGATTCAAAATGGGAGTGTTATTCAATCAATCATTCTTATGATGATAATTATAAAATAGTGGACACAAATGTAGTCCCTGCAAATATTCCTGAACCACAATTAGAGGAGGTAGTAGCATGAAACCCCAAACAATGTTAGACCCTAATCTAACATCGCCTGAGT
>Ga0208749_1000355_pt1 | contig 11488 bp, 18 predicted proteins | sample Knorr_S15_td_DCM_FD_185601 | JGI IMG/M metagenome (GOLD analysis project Ga0208749, IMG submission 185601) | Marine microbial communities from Southern Atlantic Ocean transect - Knorr_S15_td_DCM_ad_63m_LV_B (SPAdes) (version 2) | ecosystem: Environmental > Aquatic > Marine > Oceanic | place... | reverse complement strand
AATGAAATCATATTTACCGCACAATCTGTTGAGGTTTATTTGATCGTCCTTACACCCCATGGCGATCGCATCTTTCATCATGAGTTTCAACTCTTTTGCGTAACCCATAAACATACCAGCATTTCCTACATGGGTAGATGTACAGGTACCAAATATATGATTCGTGACAACTTTTCCCATTACTTGGGGATCTCTAGAAAGTAATACTTTACATTCACACTGTTTAAACATTTTCGCGACATTTTCTATGCTTTTATTTATCTTTGTATCGAAACCATCGACAAATACGATTATATCCTTGTCGCGTTTGTTTTGTAAGTACTTCAATAATCCCTTCGATTTATCTGAAAAACCGTGCCATTTTGTACCCCATCCCAATACCTTCACCTTGACACCAAAGTCATTTTTTATAAGGTCTTCAAACATGCCAAATGATTTATTGGCATATGTAACAACTTCAACCATTGTTCTATATTTATATATTACATTTTAATGCGGCAAAGATTAACCACGCAATCACAACGTCTGCGGTGTAATGATCTCTCGTCGCCACAGACATGACCGACGTTATCATGGGCCATATGGGCCACAGTGGTCTTCCCACGAAATATGATGTCACTATATTGAATGCGGTATGTCCTGAAAACATGTGGTCATTACAAAACCCAAATGGTGGTCTCATCTTACACTGCTTTGGACTGGGATATGTAGTTACATATACTGCCACACATCTAAATAAATACATCATTCCCAACATGAGGACCATTGTTGTTCGTTTATCTAAACTCCACCTACTCCATGACATAACAACAAAAAGGAGCGGAACCGTGAGCATTATGTCATTTATGTATTCGTATTTAGAGAGATCTGGTAACATGCTGAAACCAACATCATATATTTTGTCACCTCTCGGTCCTTCGCCTCTTTTGGCTGATACGAAATATCCCACCACCAAATTAAACATTAATGATAACAACGCAAAAATATATACGAGCATCCTTATCATTAACTGATACTTTTTTTTGAGTCTGGATCTACCAAGTTTCGATCTCGGTACCTCGTGCATGCAAAGCACACGCTCTACCAATTGAGCTATAGACCCTTAATTACGACGAGTTTTTAGTATTCACTGTCCAATGAGGTAGTACTTTCACTATCACTGATTAATTCATCTTCATCTAATTCATAATCAGAATCATCAGCCGACTCATATCTACCGTCTAATGTTTTTTTATATAATCCGGTAGTTTCGAGTTCTTCCGTATCATAGAAGCCACATACCGTAGCCTTTTCTATACGATCGACGTGTATATCAAAATCATATGTATCGTGATTTATTTTTTTTAAGAACTGTACTCCCAGGATGTCACCATCCTCGTATAGAATACGAGCTATCGATACCATTCCATTATCTTGTTGAACATCTATGATCATCGTGTTTATTTAATTATTTAAATCTTTAATAATATTAATGGATCATCTTAAAGAAGCTGGTATTAGCTTACTCCGTAATTATCCGGTTAATCCTATACACGACGCCGTAATGTTTGATATCGATAGTACATTAATTTTCCCAAACGGTGATGCAAATAAACCCATTATTGATTTAGCGAGAGAGGCTCATAATATGAATTACAATGTGGTTATTATTACCGCTAGACCTCGTTGGATGGAGTATGTTACTAGACATGAATTAATGCGATATGGCATTCCATACGATATTTTAAAGCTTTGTGATTACGATATGAAGGGTGATATGAAAAAATTATTAGGGTATAATTTTGTTCTATCTGTTGGTGACATATGGGAGGATCTTACCGAAACTAAACATTGGATAAATGTTACTACACATCAATATCTATAAAAATTAACACTTCCATCTTTTTCCACAATTGAGACACGAAACAAATGTCGTCATTGGTTCATCTGCCGATCTCGTCTGTAACTGATAATATGTGGTCTTTTTTGACTTGCACTTACCACAAGTGAAAAATCCCTCAACGCCTCGTAACGCCTCGTTTTCTAGTCTTTGCTTTTGTAGTTCTTTGTAAATTTTCTTTTCCACTGCCTTAGAGTATGGCCCCTGTGCCCATAATTCGTTTGGTTCAAAATTCATTAACTCCGTTGATTTAATTTTACCCTCTTTCACACTTTTCCTGAGACTTTCTGACTTGTCAAAGTTAAAACATAACGTTAGAAATTTTTGTCTATATCTATTGACGAAATTTTCATTATCCCACGCCGGAATATCCATGAGAGACTTTGTACGTCTAGTTGTCCAATTGAGGATTGATTTCTCGAGATTGATACATGTGGTACTATTCTCGGGAATATCAAGTATGTCGGATAATCGTTTGGTCGCAAAAGATCTAGTTTGCTCCCCCATTTTCCTTACTTATATAAAAAACTAACAACTTTAATTGACTTAGGCGAGCGGGCGACCTTCGAATTGCTTGGTACTCGTTTTACACGCACCAAAATCCTCCGGAGAACATCCGTCGAACGGACCCGATTGGCGCTTTGCCGGGTTCGTGTTAATAGTGTCTCTCACGTACTCACGTCTGTACGGCTTGAATCCAGATTTTCTATGTTTGATGAGGATCACACCAAGGTATATAACAATTCCTATAGCCAATATAGTCCAGAATTCCTTCGTCAGTATATTTGTGATTTTCTCAATCATATACTTTTTACCGATATTTTTTTATCGGATGAAAATAAGTTAAGTCAGATATGGTTTGTGCCATCCTGATAAATGAAGAAGAGGGTGAGATGCGAGAGATAGATTTGGATATTTCTCCAGACCGGAATGAAATTTATAACATTCTAGAGGGGCGGGCTACATTTGTGGGACAGTGGGAAGAATTAGACGTAGTTATAATTAAAAGAGCGAGTGATACCGGAACTTTAAACGTAAATAAACTTCCGCCACCATTTGATAATGAGACTATACTAGGTCCTATACTATTAGTTCGTATGGATGAAAATAGCGATAGTCAGGACTTCGCGTTATCCGAATATAGAGATTTCTGTTTATTCGGCGCTGGTCGTCGATGATGGGTTTGGTGGAATCCAAGCTTCATGATTAAGCACCGCTTCTGCGTATCGCATTCCTAATGTGAAATGAACAAACGCCCATTCGTACATATTTTCTAACTTGACAGGCTTGCCGTCAATTCGAAGTGGATTTTCGTTTATTATCTTTTGAAAATCAATTCTTTGATCAAGTTCCTTGATCTTCATAGCGTTTCCAGCATTCTTCAACCACATAACATGCTGTTCATCACTTGGATCGAATGCATATAAAAATCTTTTTGAACATTCGCCTTCATCTGGTTTCTGAACTCTGTTTCTAGCCGACATTATATTATTATTTATCCTTTTCTATAAGCTTGTTTTTATCTGTACCGCCATTGACTCGACTGAGTATTTTATGTCTCAGACTTCTAATTTCATATTTAAGAACTTTCATTGTTGAATGCATTTTACATTTATCATCGAGGTACTTCTCTATCCACTGTTTCTTTTCCATTAGAATTGGTTTGGTTTTGATGTGCCATGTGGATAATTCGAAGGTCATATTTTCACATAAATTGAATGCTTCCATCAATGTCTCATAGTCGTCGAAGTTGCCCTTTTCAATCACTGGCCTGATCTCATAAAGATCTGCTATGAGCTCGTCCTTTTCGTCACGAAATTCCTTGAGGAGTTTTAATTCCTCGTCGAGCATTCTTATGATTATCTAAGATTAATAATCTTATGCCCATTTTACCTTCATGTTATACTCAAGTGTGTCACAATATTCCTGTAGGTCTCCTACACCATCTACTTCCTGACCACTAAATGTAACGTTCTCTCTCCCCTGGTCTGTAATAAATCCGAAATTATGTACATACAAATAAGATGTTCCTGTGGTTCTCGCTAGTATATCAAGGGCGTCTCTATTGTACGTCACAATGTCTAAATACTCCCTTACACTTTCGGGTGATCTTTTCTTATGTGGGGCGACTGCGACAAACTTTGTTAAACTATTAGACATATCCATGTTTGGCCATTTACCATACTTAGATCTATGTTTGGCTAGATAATCTATAAATAATTCTGTTGTCGGTCGATCCTTAAATGTTAAAAATCTAGTCTTACCTCTTGGATCGACTATTACCAAGTGACCACCCGTCAGGTTCATTGTTACACAGTTAAACTCCATACTACTGTTATATACTGAGACTTCTTTTTTAACCGACTTATTCCTGGTTTGTTCCAAAACTAAAGTGTATATTTCTATTGGGTATTTCTGCGCGGTGTTGATTTTGTCTATGAATGTTAGGATCTTCTCTTCTATGCAATGCTTCATTTATATTGGCAATCGGATTTACTTCTGGGTCGTCTAGTAATGATTCCAATACACTTCGCGGCTGGAATGGTGATCTTGATGGTTCCGCGAGGGGTCTATAAACATGTTCAAATCTGGACACCCTTGCTCGTAATAACTCACGTTTCAATGTTACCAACTCGTGACGTAATACTTCTATAACTTCGAGTGATTCTAGATAATCATTTGTTAGATTCAATAAATATGTATCTTTGCTCGTGTCCCCGGTCGCATATATCTTTTTTAGATTGTTACAAACATCGAGATACACACCTTCCGGTAAGGCATTTTTGTATTCGTCTAATGTAGACATTACATGGCGTATCGGATCTGTCATCGTATATAATAGTTATATATTAATTTATTACTTTAAGATATATGAACTATCCACGGACGTCTGGTCAATATAAATATTCTCTCGCTTTACAGTCTCCCAAACCAATCGTAGTTGTTACCGGTCCCGCAGGTACAGGCAAGACTCTATTGGCTTGTGATTTTGCCATGAATGAGATATATAATTATAACCAAAATAGAAAGGTTTTATTGACTAGACCGATTGTAGCTGCTGATGAATCAATTGGATACTTGCCCGGTGATGTCGATAATAAGATGGAGCCGTGGACAAAACCCATGTACGATATTTTCGGTAAATATTTGACAAAAAATCAAATGGATAGACACATTACCATAGAACCACTCGGGTACATGAGAGGACGTACTTTCAGTAAGAGTATAATTATTGCCGATGAAATGCAAAATAGTACCTTTACGCAGATGAGATTATTATTAACACGAATAGGAGAGGACTCTAAATTAATAATAACAGGAGATTTAGATCAGTCTGATTTGGGGTCGGATAACGGTTTAGAACAGTTATTGTATAAATTGGGGGGATTAGATCTTGATTATATTACACACGTTAATATGGATACGAGTGATGTCATGAGACACCCGGCAGTAGAAGAAATTCTTAAGGTTGTGAATATGTGATATATTTTTTTAATGGCTGATTATATATGCTGGTATTATATCTAGTAATAGTTATCGTCGTATTGATAGTGATCGACCGTAAAAGGACTTTTTTATTTAAGAGACATAAATTTTGGGACAAACAACCGGTATCACGGGATGGTATCGAGGAAGGTATAATTTCTGATATACCACACCCTCTTCCAGTGGATCATTCTTTGTCCATAGTAAAATTAAATCCCAAAGATAAATTTGTACATAGATTTTTAGTTGGATTTCTCACGGATCATTACGTTAAGGAGTGTGTCTATAATACGAATTATATATCGTGGTATTTATCAAATTTAAAACCAAATAACGCACTAGCTTTAACACGCGATAACCACAGAATAGGTACAATATTCGCCAAACCATATACAGTAAAGATTAATAATGATATATTACCCAGTCATTACGTTGATTTTTTATCTGTACATAAAGATTTTAGGAATAAAAGTTACGCCCCTTTGTTAATTTCACATACCGCCAAGGAATCGAGTGATGAAAGGTACAAGACCTTTATATTTAAGAAGGAGCATAAACCATTACCATTTAACTATATAGCTAAATGTAGGTATTATGTGTATGAAATTCCACATAAGGTGAATAATATGACGAGTAAATATTCACTCACTAGATCTACATCGGATGATATGGAGTATTCAATAGACTTATATAATCGAGAATCTCCGAAGTATAAATGTCATCCTATATTTGATCGTGATGAATTACGGTATATTTTTACATCTAAAGATGAAGCATACGAATCCTTGATAATCAAGAAAGATGGCGTTAGAAAGGGTGTCATAACTTATATATTAAACACGGGGTCATCCACTTCGGATGAAGTGGCGGAAATTGTCCTATTTTTATACGAGGGTATGGATTATACGGGTGTTATTAAGTCTTTGATTAAACATTGCCATAAGAATTCTATTGATTTGTTAATGTGCGTCAATAATGCGAAGAATTATAATTTTATTGACATGATGGATTTTATTCCGGGTATGGATGTCTATTTTCATATGTATAATTATCACATGAATAACATATTAGAGCCGGAAGATATTTTGTTTAATTATATGTGAATATATACTTAAAGTGATTGGTATATCATTGTATATATGACGAAGAAAAAGAATATAATTTTAGCTCTTCCGGGTAGAACATATTCCGGGGAATTTATGTCGAGCTTATTGGACACCGTTGCTACGATGATGCAACAAGGTTATGGTATTAAGGTGGTAAATGAATACAGTAGTTTCGTGACATTTAGTAGAATGAAGACTTTGGGTCTCTCCGTTCTTCGTGGGGCGGATCAAAAACCATTCGATGCAAAAGAAGACTATCATGTATGGGTTACTATAGATAGTGATATCGCATTCAATCCACAACAAGTAATTAAACTCATTGAAGATACGGATAAATATCCCGTAATTTCCGGTTTCTATCGTATGTCGGATATGGAACACGTAGCCGCTATTAAAAACTGGGACGAGAAATTTTTCAAGAAACATGGGACATTTGAATTTATCAAGGCTAAGGACGTTCCAGATATGGATGAATACACAGAAGTCGCGTACAATGGAATGGGATTTTTTGCTTGTACTCGAAAGGTTTTGGAAGACGACAAACTGAAGTATCCGTATTTCACTCGTCCGCTCGTCGAAATGAAGGGAGACGATGGGAAAATTATAAGAGACACGTGTAGTGAAGATGTGGCATTTTGTAAGAATTTACAAGATGCGGGCTATAAGATCATGGTTAATACCAAGCTCGTGGTTGGTCACGAGAAAACCCTGACGATTTGATTCCTAAGTTGTTCGGAATTAATAAAAAATATATACCTAAATGAGTTCGGATAAATATAACGTTATTGAATTCCCCGACGGATCGGTTCAAATTGGAGTGAATCACGATGTACCTCCACCTCCACCTCCACCCTTGAACGATCCGCCAGAAGATACAAATCAAGAAGCTGATGTAGTTAAAATTTCATATCCCCCGTGGTTTCGCTGGGCTATGATTATGGTAATGCTATTGAATACTGCTAACGCAGTGATGTTCTGTAGATATATGGATCTCATTCACTGGGTTATAAGTATTATAAGTGCTATGGCTGTTCATAACGAAAGACCGTTTTCTGTTGTTCCTGTTTGTATGCACATGATGTACATGATAATGTTTGCACCAATATTATTTATGGTTGGTATATGGGAGGACGCGGCTTATTATAGTATCGTGTTCAACATTTTAGTTTTAGGTACTCTTTCTGCGAAAAAGGTGAGAGAACCTGTCATGCCTCTCGTGTAGATAACTTTTTTTCGACTGAATCTAGATCAGTAATCAAATTACCGATGTATGTCATGGATATATCAATAAGAATCGCGTCGTTGTGATATTTTTGTAATAATTTTAGATTGTCATCATACCAGTCAATTACATCTTTCATTTCCCGGTCAATGACGGATAATTTATCGAGAATATTTCCCGGTATTCCAGCTTTTCCAGTCAATTTACATACTGGTAATTCCTTAATACGCTCTGTAATTTTTTCTACTTCTGCCTCAAGTATATCGTATTTTCGTTTTATTTCATTGAGTTTATCCATTACATTAAGACGTCATATAAATTTCCGGATGTAGGGGAAGTTATATCATATGTCCCATCTTCACCTTTCTTCCATCGGCTACCCTGTTTTTCCATAGATTTAATGTGCCAAAGGGCAAAGGAAGGAGTTGCCTGTAATGCTATGACCTTGTCCGACCCTGTTAATTTTGTATGGAGTTCATCCGTCCAAGTTATTTCATCACATTTTCGATAGATTCGTCCTTGCATATCCGGCCAATTAATGAATCCCACCTCATTTTCGGTAAATTTCATTTCTCGTAGCCATTCCTTCGACGAACCCGGGTGTATATTGATTCTGGGAACATATATAATATCCGCCTGGGAGTCACGAATTATTCGTTTGATATCGTCCATGAGGTGGAATTGTGGCATTTCATCGGCGTCAATGTAGAAGATATAGTCTCCCTTTGCTACTTCTGTATGATACTTTCCCAAATTACAGAAGTTATCAAATTCTCTTTCATATACATTTATATCATCCTTAAAATAACCCAATACCAAATCCACCTTGTCCGTTTTGTTATCTTTATCGACGACTACATCAATTTCATCGCCTCCTTCCCAATCTATAGATTTTTTGAGAAATGACAAAAGAGAGAATAATTCTCTCGATTCGTTACAAACTTGGATTGAATATGTGATCTTCATATCTTTATTTTACTATGCAATTCTTTAGCTGCCTTTATTCTGAATTCCAGACTAGTGGCTGGCCACTGTATTACAAAATCCCCCTCTTCCCATTGACCATCTGTTCCTAGTATATCTTTGTAATGTTGCCTATCTTTCAACAATGGGAGATTTTTATAGTCATAAGAGTTCATAATTCTCTGTGGCAATACTTTAGCAACCCTGGACCATAATGTACCACCCTGGGTGATACCAGATTCTTCGAGGTGGGTTCCCACGAATAAATCTTGAATCAATTGATTTTCGTATAGATACCAATTTCTGTAAAGAGGCATACCAGAAATAATAGTATTGAGAAATGCCTTACCTATTTGTGTATTTCGTATGAGCATGTTACCACAATTTATACCATTCGCATCTGCGGGAATTAATATGTGTGTGTTGTCTTGTGCGTTTTCTTTTATGATATCTTCCAATTTTCTTTCCATGTTTGTAATCATAACGTCACAATCCGTATTAAAAAACCAAGTAGCCCCCGGATAATGTGTCATTGCCGTTTTTATGAGGAAAATCTTACCCCATCCCATCGGTATATGAGTATCGGGAATGGGTGGTCTAGGTGCGGCCATCATTGGTTTTCCAGCTACCGAAGCACCACAGTCATTTGCGTAATGTAACTTATACCCATGTTTATCGCAGTAATGTTTTTTATTTTTATGGAGAGTCCACTCTGCGAGTGGTTCATATGATTTATCATGACCAGATATAACTACTATCATTTTGAATACAAATGCCCGTATTCTTTAACTTAAAGATTATACAATCACAATATATAATGAAGAGAACTATCTTGAACTTATTCAAGAATAAAGTTAATAATATTAGAAGTGTTGGTATCACTTCGTATGATTATCCCACTTCTAGAATAATTAATAAAACGAACGTAGATTTTATTGTTGTGGGGGATACCGTTGGTTCTACTGTACATGGTCTCAAATGTCTGAATGAGGTAACCATGGATATGATGTTAATGCACTGTCGTGCGGTAAAGCGTGGGGCAGAAAATAAGTTTTTGATTGGTGATATGCCATTCATGTCTTATCAACCATCGAATGAACTCGCAATTAGCAACGCTGGTGAGTTTATAAAAACGGGCATGGATGCGGTAAAGGTAGAGGGATTTGTACCCGAAAGGATTGAATCTATTACCAAGTCCGGAGTTCCGGTGATGGGACATCTCGGACTTACGCCACAAGCTAGATCTAAACTGGGTGGATATAGGGTACAAGCTAAAACGAGAGACGAGGCTGACAAACTTTTAAAACAAGCGAAGGATTTAGAAGATTGTGGAACGTCGTTACTTTTACTGGAAGCTGTCCCGGAAGAGGTTGCGGAGATTGTATCCAAGGAGCTAAAAATACCTGTATATGGGATTGGTGCTGGTCCCAGAGTTGATGGACAACTGGTTATATCGAACGATATATTGGGTTTATTTTGGGAATTTAAACCCAAATTCATTAAACAATTTGTAAATGGAGAGAAACTTTATACAGATGCCATAAATGCGTACGAAAAGGAAGTTCATAACGGACAGTTCCCATCTGACGAACACACATATAAGATGTCAGATAAGGAACTTAATAAATTGTTAGGTATGCCAGGTAGTTCATGGAAATACAATTAAAAGAATGATACATAAAATAGTAAATGAATGTCTGTGATTACATAATAAATGAATTATACGAAAATGGTATAAGTACTTATTTTGTAGTGACAGGTGGAGCGATAGTTCCTTTTATAAACAGTATCGAAAAGCACCCCAGAGCTCGGTATTACTGTTTTCAACACGAACAGTCTGCGGCCATGGCGGCCGAGGGGTATTATCGTAGCTGTGGCGAAATCGCCGCCGTATGTACAACGAGTGGTCCCGGAGTTCAAAATATTTTAAATGGTCTCTGTGGATGCTGGTACGATTCCGTTCCCGCCTTTTTCATTACTGGACAAGTGAATAAGAAAGAAGATTTGTCCAATTTTACTTCTAAACCAAGACAGACGGGATTTCAGGAAATGCCCGTCGTTGATATGTTCAAATCGGTGACAAAAAAAGCTATTCACATAAAAAACGTCGATTCTGTTGTTCCGAGTTTGAGAACTTTATTGGATAGGGTATATGAAGCTAGATATGGTCCGGTGTTGATGGATTTACCTGTAAATATTCAGATGACGGATATACACGACAAAGAAAAGCTTCAAGTGCTGACGGGGTGGGACGCTCGACGGCGCCGAACTTTCAACTCTCGCCCACCGGCCCCGGAACCGGTATTTATTGATTGTTATAATTCTAAGAGACCTTTGTTGATTTTTGGTCACGGCGTTAAGTTGGACAAGTCTGGTGATATTGCTGTTAGATTTGCCGAAAAGTATAACATACCATTCTTGGTTTCTTGGGGAGCATTCGATATTTGTGAAACTGATCATCCACTCCGTATGGGATCTCCGGGGGTTTATGGTGATAGATGGGCTAATTATGCTATACAAAACGCGGATTTACTTATATCCATAGGCAGTAGATTGGATAGCAGGCAGATTGGCGGAAATACGAAAACATTTTCAAATTATTCGAAAAAAATTATGGTCGATATTGACGAGAATGAATTAAATAAGATGAGTGAGAAGGGTGTATATATTGACAAATGTATAAATAAACGCGCACGAAGATTTCTCGATGACTCAGTACTTGAAAATTTAAATCAAGATGGAAATTGGGTATCCACATTAAATGAATGGAAAGTCAAATATAACAAGGAAACTGCCCGCGAGGGCGATTCTGCGGTATATGATTTTCTCGGT